>Ga0255345_1003864_pt1 | contig 17050 bp, 16 predicted proteins | sample wastewater_treat_6_FD_192415 | JGI IMG/M metagenome (GOLD analysis project Ga0255345, IMG submission 192415) | Wastewater microbial communities from Lulu Island WWTP, Vancouver, Canada - plant20 | ecosystem: Engineered > WWTP > Wastewater > Unclassified | place: Canada: Vancouver, British... | reverse complement strand
GCGGTTCGGCGGCACCCGGTTCGCCTCCTTTTTCAAAGAGACGCAGCACTGGATGGCCCGGGAAACGGCAAAACTCCATACCGGGCTCGGCTGCGGGCTGTGGCTTGTCGGTTACAGCGAGCTTAAACCGTCCGGCTTGTTCTCGGAATATGCTGCAACTCTTTCTGCCTGCTATGCAGGCATTCCGCCTCTTGCTCCGGAGAAACAGGTGCTGGTATTCCAGCACTTTTCCATGAACAGGTTTTCCATAGACCTGAAAGCCCATTTCGATGCACAACGAAGTCTTTCCGAAAACCTGATCGAGCTCGGAACCGCACACAGAAGCGAGCTACTCGGATGGTAGCCCTGGCATCTGATAGGACAAAATCTGTTCATCGCGCGCAGATAACGGATCTTGATGCCATACTGCGGATAGAAAGAGAATGCTTTCCTGCTGGAATCAGGGAGACAAAAGTCACCTTTGAATCCAGGTTGACTGTTTTTCCCGAAGGGTTTTTCGCACTGAAAGCCCTGGATTCTGCGACCCCTTCGGGAAACAGTATGATATCGGGATATTTTTGCAGCGAAATCTGGGATTCCATTCCGCAGGGAGCTCAGGACGCATACCAGCTTGATCATGATACCGGAAACAGACATTGCAAGGACGGATCCGTTCTATATATATCATCCTTTGCTGTCCTTCCTGCTGTTCGTGGAGGAGCAGGAAGATTTCTCTTCAAAACGGCGGTCTCTCACCTCCTGTCCTGCTTTCCCTCAATACAGGCCATTCATTTTATAGTCAACGAACAGTGGTTCGCAGCGCGCCATATCTACGAAACCGAAGGATTCAGCTACACAGGAGAAATACCGGCATTCTTCAGACAGCAACACAGAACCGATTCCGCGCTGATCATGACAAAAAAACTCTGATTCACGAGCCTATTGCTACACTTTCCGAGTTTTAAGAGAGCCTCCATCAACAAAAAAGGCCGGAACCCCTCAGGATTACCAGCCTTCTGCACAGATTTCGTCAGCAGTATTCTTCCAGAAACAGGTTATCTACCGCAGCACTGTTTATACTTTTTTCCGCTGCCGCAGGGGCACGGCTCGTTTCGGCCTACTTTGGGCTGAGCTCGCACGACGGTTGTTGCCGCAACCTGGCCTTCCGCATAGAACCACTGCCCATCGACTTTTTTGAAGCCGGCTACTTCACGATACTCGTCCTTCAATCCGTCAAGCACATAAAAAGCGGAAAACTCGACAATTCCCTCAGAGTCTTCCGGTCCACCCTGCTTGGTCCCGTGGATTTTCAGGCCGAGCCATTCGGACTTCTCGCTCCACCGGCGGGTTTCATCCATATCGATATCAGTATCGCCGTCTTCTTTCAGGCAGGATTTCGCTATAAAATCAATTTCAGTTTTAACATATGCCGAATACCGGGCTCTCATCAAAGCTTCAGCCGTCACTGCTTTTTGTTTTCCTGTGATTACCGGTTCGCAGCAGTCGCTGTATTTTTTTCCTGAGCCGCACGGGCACACCTGTTTTTCCATACGTGTTCTCTCCCTGTATTATACCTACTGGTATATCATAAACCATGTTCAGGTACAATGATAAAAACCTGACCAGACAACGATAATAATCTGTCTTTTTCTGTTGTCTGGTGTATACTCTTTACCAGAGTCTGATGGAAAAGACACCAATTCTGTCCGTCTGCTCAGTATAACGGTTTCATCGGGCCCGACAACCGGACTCTTGACTCTTCGGGCGTCATTTTGCTATACTTCCTTTACCTCGGGGGTGTAGCTCAGTTGGCTAGAGCGCTTGCATGGCATGCAAGAGGTCAGGGGTTCAATTCCCCTCACCTCCACGAGTCCCTTTCTAGCCCCGTACATCACAACAGAAGAAGAATCAAAGTATGGATGATTTAGGACTTGATCCTGAACTTGCCGCACTTCTTGACAACAGTCCGGCAGTTTTGTCGCCTCAGATACCAAAAAAGACATTATTCTCTACATCCCTTGAAGCCAGCGGCGTTGCCCAGGATAACGAAAACTCGGTAGATCTGACCGTACGATCCTTTGAAACAATAACGCATTTCTTTGAAGAAACCCCTCATACTGTTTTCGACGACCCTGCGTACTACAAAAAAGTTCTGGGAAACGAAAACGAAAGCGCACAACGCTTGCATACCGTACTTTCCCGGTATGTAACCTGTCAGGACCCAAAGGACAGGGGAGTGTACCGCCAACAACTGATCACCGCATACTGGGACTTCGCATCGAATATTGCCATCAAGACAGGTTCAGGAAGAGCAGAGCCGGCAAAACGGCTTACCCTCAGATTCGGACTCCTTCTTCCCTCTCTGTTGACACCCGAACAAAAAACCATGTTTGCCAAAATCATAGATAAAAAAACTACCCGCGAAGCTGTTTTCTATCTTGATGAATGGTTCAGGGAAATCGGAGCCGGCAAGATAAATCCTTCCTCCACAGACGAAGCTAAAACGGCACGAAAAGATGAATCGTCAAGATTCCAGCAACTCCTCAACAAGGCAGAAGGAAAGCTCCAAAGCGCAGAAAATCTGTTGCGGGCAAAATCCGAGGAAAAAAACAGGGCAGAAAATGAAATTCGTCAGCGTCTGGAATCCGTATTCCAGCATGCCAGTCTCGGCGGCTTTTCAGGAATTCAGGAAGCCTATACAGACGTACAGAAAAAAGCTCTTGTCGAAATTGTCGAAACTCTAAAAAACCTGTTAAGCCTTGATAAAGAACTGGTATCCTTTATCAGGGATTACGAATCTGCAGATTCCGACGTAAAATCGCTACAACAGAAAGTCGATGCCAGCGGCGGTGGTCAGACAAACACATCCGGCATATCTGCTGAATTTGACACTATCAGGCAAATGGCAAAAATGACCTGCGGAAGGCAGGGGAATCACTTCCCGATTCTCACCCGGGAATACTTCCATGCCTCGCCGCGAGAAATCGGAATTCGCGAAAATGTGATCGAAACCCTCCGCTGGATTGAAAGCATAGATCCCGAAGCCTATTGCCGCATCTATAAATCGCAACTGAACCGCATACCGCCATTTGCAATTTTGATCCCCTCATACGGCGATTACGGCTTTTGCTGGGAACCCTTCGACCGATACAATCGGATTACCAGTCGCGGAAGAATAGCGGTACCCATGTATTCCAAGAATCTCCAGTTAGCAGTACTGACCGCTATCGCCGATCTCCGATGGCAGGTTGCCAAAGAAAAAGCTTCCTACTACTGGATGGAAGAAGGCCTCACGGGAAATTACTACCAATGGTTCCAGGCGCAGAAGCTCAAAGGCGACGTCAAGGAATACTTTATCAACGATTATGTCATGTGGATTCTAAAAGAAAGCGACGGGATACAAAAACTCGACAAAGAAGTTCGGGGCGTGTTCTGGCGGTATATGCCCTTCCCTCCGGAAATCAAGGCAAAACTGAAGACACGGGCACTGGTCTATCAGGAATTATGCCAACGGGATGCAAACCGGGAAATGTCGGACGGATATTGATAGGCATCGCTTGATATTGATAGCCATTGCCTGGTATTGATTGGTGTGTGCAACATCCGTCCCGACGATCAAAAGTCAGTCGCGCCTTTTTTTAGACCGCAGGCTGAACAACGGGTCCATTTTATCTTCCAGATTAAATCGCCGGATAACCCATTTTGAAAGCTTCTGATACATAATCATACCCAACAAAATCCCTCCCAGAAACACAAAGGGAATAAACGTAGCGGTTTGTTCGCCCAAAAAGGGTTCCACCCTGCCCAACAGAAACAACAACAGTCCGATTGAAACAAGTGCGAGCACAAGATTCACGAACGTGCCGCCAAGCAGAAAAAGCACCGTATTCAGTTTTTTATTCATCACTCTCATCCTTTCTTTCGCGTATTCCCAATACAAGAGACAACATCAGGATAATTCCGCAGATAACAACGCTTGAATCCGCAATATTGAAAGTCGGCCATCGTTCAAGCCCAAATATTCCGTAGAATTTTACATCCAGGAAATCAAGGACTCCTTCAGCTCTGAAGAACCGGTCAATCAGATTGCCCAAGCCCCCTCCTATTATTCCTGCAATGCACCATCGCTGCAACACGGAAAATTCGTCACTGCGAAAATACACAATCAACACAATGACAATCACCAGTAACGGCATCAAACCGAACAGGACTCCGCGGACAGAATCCGACAAGGAGCCGCCGATACTGAATGCAATTCCAGGATTATACACGTGAATTATCCGAAAAAAATCATCCCAAATGGTAAAGCCGACAGTCCAGGGTTTTACCAGTATACTGACCAGCCACTTTGTAATCTGATCTGCCAAAACAACCAACCCGGTCAACAAAAGCGGCAGAAATTTTCTGCGCAAGGATTCCTGCATAAAAACTCCAGTTGCAATAAAATTATTGTATGAGGCTCTCAAAAGACGCTGATTTTTGCAATAGCCTCATCAGAGCTCACTCAAAGAAATGCAGCCTTATAAACCGGTAGGGACATCAATAAACACGGTTTCGAGCCCTGTTTCAAGGGCAAGCTTTTCTGCAAGCAGTTTTAACCCAACGGTTTCTGTTTGATAATGTCCGCCGGCAATCACAGAAATTCCATGTTCCTGGCTCGGATGATATATTTCATGAGAGATTTCTCCTGTTATGAACAGATCCAGTTTTTCATCGATCGCCTGCCAGACCTCATCGGAAGCACCGCCGGATACGATCCCAACCGAACAGACATTCTGCTGGCCGAACGGCAAAACAGCAAGCGGTTTCTTTCCGTCGGGAAATAGTCTGCTCAATACAACATCAAGATGTACAGGTTCTGAAAAAAAGCCTTTAAAACCGATAGGCAATCCGCGCCATATACCGAACGGCTCAAGACGTTCAAGGCCTATTCGTGCGGCAAGACCGGCATTATGCCCCACAAGAGGATGCGCATCCAGCGGAAGATGCGAAGCATACAGGGCGATATTATTGTCAAAAAGTGTCTTAATGCGCTGATACAGAGGGCCGGTTACGCATTCGGCCTCTTTCCAGAAAAGACCATGGTGCACCACCAGCATTCCTGCGCCTGCCGCAGCCGCCCGCTCAAAAGAATCCCTGCATGCGTCCACGGCAAAAGCAACGCAAGAGATATCTCTGCCGTCATTATCCACTTGAAGGCCGTTTCTCGACGGATCAGCTTCTGCAAACATCTCGGGCTTAAGCACCCCGGACAACCACCGATCAAGGTCTACTGCTGTCATTTTCACTCCGCTTTTGAATCCATGTCAGAATTTTCCGCCCGACAAGCTCCGCAGTACGATGCCCCTCATCACGGAATCCGCCCAGCAGAATTGCCTGAAGCACGTCTGTACTTCCAATTTCGCCCAGCCCAAAAAGATGCGAATCCGGCGCAGTCAGAAAGAGCCGTCCGGAAGCATAGGCTTCTGGAGGCAAAGAGCCCAGCACCGAAGTCGGCACACACGGATCGGGAACTTTTGCCGACAAGGTTTCAAATTCTGTTGATCCGGCAATGCATACCACGCCCTTAAAAACACCGGGATTGCTACTATAAGCCTGCAAGGCCGCTTTATTTGCGCTTCCTTCTGCGCATATATAAATACTGGAAGTCGAACCGAATTTTTCTGTGCAAAAAGAGAGCATCCGGTTTAATTCCATTATCTGAATCGCCTCAAGATTTTCATTCCTGAATACCAATTCGCTTTGGCCGAACACGCGCAGCAACGACCCTGCAATGCGACGTCCATTCATCGTTTTATGAAGTATGGATGTATATCCGCAATTGCCGGTAAACGATGCTTCAACAACATAAAAACCTTCACTAGAAAGCAACGAAGCCGCTATCGGGCGGGACTCGGGCGCAGTACTGGCATCATGAAGAAAGAGTACAATATTCCTGTTCCATTGGTCAGCTTCAGGCGGAGACCACAGGCTGTAGGTCGCAAACAATCCATTTCCTTCATACCTGAATTCTGATTCTTTTTTGAACATTTTCTCTGTTTCGCTATATGGCTCAGGCATGTACAGAATGGAAACACACACCACCCCTGTATACACAATACTCAACAGGACACACCCCAGTATCGCCCCTGGTCCGAAAAAATCGGTAGGAAGACCCCTAGTGTATTGTACCATGCGGGGAAGAGTAACAAGAAACATCAAAACAGCGAAAGCAAGAACAGGAAACAGTGTCAGCGATAAGCCTTCGGCAAGCACAACGAACACAGCCACTACGACTGCGGTAACCGGAAGCAGTGTTAGTCCTTCCATATATCGAAGCTTGGGAACAAACGGCCGCGCAAGTACAGGAATGAGTAAAATCAGAACAAGTATCTCTCCGACAAATAAATCAGACATACTGCTCTCTCCGTCTATAATAAGATATACTGTTGTTATTCTCGAAATGAATACCAAGATTGTCAGAATTCATTTCAGGTTTGCATACAAACGTCCAAACCGTCGTGATCAATTACTTGTAATACAAGGAGTATCGTATGCCCATACACAATTCGGAGCTCACCCCTGCGCAAGCAGTCTTTTCGATACCAGAAGCTCTTGTCCATAACCTTCGCACACATACGCCCTCAAATCCCATCATCGGTCAGGACCGCGCAATGCAGGCCCTGGAACTCGGACTTGGAATACATGCTGATGGATACAATATTTTTATAATGGGCGCATCCGGAACAGGAAGACGAACCGTCCTGACTTCGCTGTTGTCTGACTATAAAGCAAATCAGGATGAGCTACAAGATATTGCGTATGTATACAATTTTTCCCGGCCCCTAGAACCAAAAGCCCTTTTTTTTCCGGCAGGAACAGGAGCCCGGTTCAAGCAGACAATGCACTCGGCAATTGAATCTATTCGCCGCCAAGCGCTCCAAATAACAAAATCGGAAGTGTTCTCTGCTGCAAGCAAAAAACTGCAGGCAAAAGCAGACACTGAAGAAAATCAGCTTCTTTCGGAATTTGAAACCCGCATGAACGAAAAAAATTTCAAGCTTCGAACGATTAAGGACGATGAATCCCGGTCAATGGATCTTGTTCCGGTCTATAAAAACAAACCGGTAACATTTGAAGAGCTGCAGGATTTGGTTGACCGGGGTAAGTATCCTGCTCACCAATTGGCTGCAGTCAAAGAACAGTACTTTACGTGCCTTGATCAGATGGCAGAGCTCTTCAAATTACTCCGGGAAAAACGCAAGCAAACAGAAAAACAGATTCGAATTCTTAAAACAGAATCCGCATCTCCCATAATCGACAATGAACTGGCCCTGTTGAACTCGCTGTATCGTAAAGATCCGGTTAACCAGGAAGTTGTCTCGTGGCTTGAAGCAGTCCGGGAAGACCTGCTTTCGCGGGTACATGTCTACACAGAACCCTTTAAGAATCTTTCGCACAAGAAACACTTTTTCGGCCGTTATTCTGTCAATTTAGTATGCGAAAACTCGATTTCAAAAAATTATGTAATTCAGGAAGAACTTCCAACATTCGCAAACCTGTTTGGATCTATTGAAGCCCCGGAAGGAACCGACGAATCTTCGCATAACGGACATCTGCGCATTCGTCCCGGCGCTGTACACAGAGCCTTTGGCGGCTATCTTGTATTACGTTTACAGGATGTACTGATCGAGGACGGATCCTGGCTGTATCTGAAACGAATCCTCCAGTCAGGAAAAGTAGAAATTCAAAATCCTCCATCCAGCAGCCACTTGCCGAGCGTCATCAAACCCCAACCCTTGCCGATCAACTTCAAGGTAATCCTCATTGGTGGAGAGATGTCTTATGATTACCTGTATCAGGAAGATCCCGATTTCCAGAAACTCTTCAAAGTATGTGCAGAATTTGATTCGGTAATGCCGCGCACAGAAGAAAACATGACTCATTTCATTTCTTTTGTTGACGGAATCATCAAACGGAATAACTTTCTTCCAGTTGATGATTCAGGGGTATCGCGAATTTTAACCTACGCATCCCGGGTTGCAGACAACAGAACAAAAATAACCACTCGTTTTACCGTCATTGCTGACCTTCTCAGAGAGGCAGATTTTCATGCCAGAAAAGAGAAACACCACATCATTTCTGGCAAGACCATTTCTGCAACTCTTGCATACCACAGATTACTCCAGCAGTTGCCGGAAGAGAAGTACAAGGAAATGATTAAAACCAAAGAAATTCTGTTGGATGTAACCGGCACCATGATCGGAAAAGTAAATGGACTGGCAGTACATGATCGAGGATATCTTTCGTTCGGAATACCAGTGGCAGTAACAGCGCAAGCAGCCCCGGGAAACAGGGGCATCATCAATATAGAAGGAGAATCAGGCTTGTCCGGTGAAATTTACGACAAAGCCCACCTTATTATCCAGGGACTGCTCCACAGAAAATTCGCCCGCGACATACCCTTGGCTGTTTCCGCAAGTATATGCTTCGAGCAGTCCTATACCGAAGTTGACGGAGACTCTGCCTCATGTGCCGCTTTTTTTTCTCTGCTGTCTGCCATCGCAAATCTTCCGCTTCGCCAGGATATTGCAGTAACCGGTAGCCTGAACCAAATCGGAGATGTCCAGCCGGTCGGCGGAATCCCGGAAAAAATCGAAGCATTTTTCGATGCATGTACAATCCTGGGATTGACCGGTACACAAGGTGTGATGATCCCGTTCAGAAATTTAAACAACCTTATTCTTGAAGAACGAGTAGAGAGTGCAATTCAACAAAAAACCTTTCATATTTGGGCAATCAAGACGGTAGAAGAAGGTCTGGAAATCCTGTCCGGTGTTCCGCACGAAGATTTTTCGTTAAAAGTGTATAAAACCTTACAGGACTATGCCCGGCGAATGCAGAGATTATTATCGTAGCATATCAAAGTCTGCTGGAAAAATGGCAATTACTGGAGTACACTATCGATAATGCAGAATATAAATAAAAGCGCAGTCGATACACAAAAGATACAAAAAGCCACACGAATGGGAGTTCCGCTGTCCATAACAACCTATACACTTCCGCATGAAATAGAACTGTATATATCCGAGGTACTCGAAAGCTTCCTGGAAGAAATAAACCAGGACAAGCTAAAAGACTATCTTGCCTACTGTATCAACGAATTGACAACGAATGCAAAAAAAGCAAACACCAAGCGAGTCTACTTCAGGGAAAAAAATCTGGACATCAACGATCCGGACGATTATGAAATCGGAATGAAAACGTTCAAGGAAGACACGCTCTCGAACATAAACTATTACTTACAGCTTCAAAAAGAAGCAGGTTTGTACGTTAAGGTTATTCTTCAGCTGAAAGGCCACAATATACTCGTCGAAATCCGCAACAATGCAGAAATGACCAAAACAGAATTTATGCGTGTGTTCGACAAAATAGCTCGTTCACGGCAGTTTACAACCCTTGAAGAAGCGCTGTCGCAAGTTCTTGACGACTCGGAAGGTGCTGGCCTGGGTTTGGTTATCATGATACTCATGCTCAAAAAAGTAGGATTGAATGATGAAAGCTATAATGTTCTTGTCGAAAAAGGCGAAACTATAACCCGTATATCCGTACCGCTCGATATCGTCCTCATCGACCAGATAAATCAACTCTCATCAGAAATCGTTAAATACATAGACACGCTTCCCAAATTCCCGGAAAACATAGCCCGAATTGAAAAACTCTTGAACGACCCGGATTCAAAGCTTTCGCAAATTGCGCTCCATATCAGCAACGACGTTTCCCTTACTGCAGATTTACTCAAACTGGTCAATTCAGCCGCATTCGCCCTCTCCAAAAAATGCACCTCCATCACCGAAGCAGTAAAAATGATTGGAATACGAGGCATAAAAAATCTGGTGTTGACCGTCGGAACCCTGAAAGTGCTGGGACCTCAATCTGAAGAACAAAAGCAATTATGGGCTCATTCGTACAAGGCAGCATTCTTTTCATATAATCTCGCACGAAATTTTCTGCACAACCGTATTGTTATGGAAGATGCGTATGTGTGTGGACTCCTGCACGATATCGGAAAAATTGTCTTCAGCGCTGTTCATCCTGACACGCTGCAAAAAATTGAAGAAGCACGAAAACTTCATGGAATTCCGGAGAAAATATTCAACACAATTATCTCCGGACAGAATCATGCAGAGATCGGTGCAGCTCTTGCAGAAAAGTGGAATTTCCCTCAATCTATCATCAATTCAATCCGTTATCATCATCAACCGGAAATTACACCTGATGACAATGTCGTTCTTGCCTCGACAGTCTGTTTTGCCGATCTTTTGATTCATTATCTGGACAATGAAATTGATTACTATCAAATCAATCCTGAACTGCTGAAGCTGTTCAATATAGCCGATGAAACCCAACTCCAGAAAATTGCCCGGTCTATAGAAAAAGTATTTGTTCAAGAATCAACCAGATAGGCAGACCAATACTGCATTAAAATTCCAAAGGCAACACCCACATTCAGCGAAGCTTTAATTCCATACATAGGGATCGAAACCCGTCCATACCGGGCTCTTGCTAGAGCTTCCGGACTGATTCCGAGCTCTTCAGAACCTACAATGACAATACCTTGTTCAGGAAAAGCAAACTCGTCGATCGGAGTACCGCCTGTTTCCAGAGCAAACACAGGCAAATCGGCTGGAAGATTGGCTAAGTCCATGACTTCCCAGGGAAGATACTCTGTGCACCCCATTGCAGAACGTTGCGCCCGCTGATGTTCCGGTGAAACACAGAGAGGCGAAACAAGCACCTTTTCTGCGCCAAAAGCTTCTGCCGTCCGAAAAATTGATCCAATATTGAACGGCGACCGAATATCTTCTGCATACACAGAAACACCAGGAAAAAAAGGGCGCTTCCCGGAATCTGACAATTGAGCCCACGGGACAACAAGATCCCATTCAGCAGGAAGAGCTCCTGTGACAGAAAGAAGAGCATGCCTTGCTGTATTCACAATTCTTCGCGCATCGGAGAAGGTCTCGTCACGGCCATGCAGCAACAGATCAAGTTCACTCCGAGCCTTGTCACTCAATGACTCATCTTCCAAAACCAGCGTAATGATCGACACAATCACGTCTGCAGATAGGGAATTCGATTCCGTATTTTCCCCAGGATGCAGCATCGACTGTTCTATCTGAGAAAGCATCATTATCAGCTTTCGCCTTCGCTGTCCAGGAGGAAGTCTTTGCAGTTTGTAAACCGGTATCATCAATACGCTTGCTTGATCAGGTCGAACAACTCATCGCTCGACATCGCTCGCGGTATGTAATTCATCATATCAAGCGCCGCAGCGTCTTCAGCTGCCGGAACAAGCTGGTCTATAGACAACGAAAGATCCTTCAGGCGGGTCGGAATGCCAGCCAAGGCGAGGCGTCGGCGAATATCATCAACTGCTGCCTTGGCGCAGTCGCTGGAGGAAAGGCCTGCAGAACCGACCCCGAGCATTTTACCGATTGTTGCAATTCTGTCCACTCTTGCACGCGATGCATCCTCCATTATGTATGGAAGCAACACAGCACACACAAGAGAAGTCGATGTTTTATACCTGGCATTGCATGCAAGAGAAATTGCTGACGCTACCCCGGGCGAGCTGACCGCAACACCCATGGATGCCAGACAGCCGCCCTGAGCAACGAGCATCTCTGAAGGAGTCCCGACAAGCTTGCTTTGTTCGGGATCCAGCGCCAAAAGAAGCATCTCGATCGCCTTTCCAAGGATCGTCTCGGAAAAAAAGTTGGATTTTGTCGAAACATACCCTTCTACTGCCAGTGTAATCGCATGGAAAATCATAGAAGTTGCTGTATTTGGAGAAAGATACATGTATAAATTTGGATCCATAATTACTGCCTTACAGATCCCGGATTGGGTTTTCATCAGCTTGATTTGTCTGTTCCGAGCGTCTATAACCGGAGTTCTGTCCATAAACATGCATAAATCTCTGCCCGTCGAAGGAATTTCAATATATGGCAAAGCGCCTGAATACGGTTGCGCGCCGGACAGATATTCATAAATATCATGATCTTCGTTATAAAGAGCCGCTACTGCCCTGCCTAATGATGCTGTTTTCATTCCGCCAAAAGAAATCACACCATGAACATGAGCACCCCGGGCTAATGACAAAGCTTGTTCGAGTGTTGTAGAAGTTGCAGCAGAAGGGATTTCATCAAAAACAAAAACAGAAATTCCTTTTTCTTCTAGGGAAGAAACAGCCTTTTCTATGAGCTTGTACTCTTTGAGCACAGGATCAGCTATCAGCATGTAATTTGTACCCCATGCTGATGCAATTTGCCCGGTTCGAGCCAGTGTGTACGGGCCAAGAATGACATTTGGAGATATTCTGAACACAAAATCAGCCATACTGTATAATTCCCTCTTATATTTTTAGCTATAGAGCACCTCGAACACGTACAGTTTTTTGCGGTCCCCTATATTTGTTCCATGTGCTTCATAGTATAGACCCTTTATTAGGGCGACTCCTGTCAATCAAGAAAAAAAAAGCGGAACTGTACAGTTCCGCTGAGGCTATCGTTGTGCCTAAAAGCAAACACGCATGTTATAACCCGTATACATCCATTAACCGGTCTGCAACAAGATCAACAACAGAGGAGTTTATATAGTTGGGATCTTTAATTTTCTGAATAACCTCTGCTACTTTGTCAGCGCGAACATCAGGTGCAGCTGTTACCGTTTCCATTGCACTGTACACTTCAGAAAGCTCTTTCGCCTCTGCAGAGACGGTAATGGAATCATGCTGGGCAGCTCCGCTTACCCGCTGCATCTTGGGGCTTTTCTGAATGTTGTCTATCGGGTTAATTCCACCCAAGCGGTCTATCATCATATTATCCTGCCTTCAACAAAATTATCGGCTATTCCTTTATACAAGTTAAGCGTTTTTTTCCGGAAACATATACTGCAAACTCTCCAAGAATTTTTTGCCTCGCGGCAAAATCAGTCAGAACCTCGGCAGCAGTTCCAGAAACAAGTTCTTCATGCAATTTTGTCAGCTCCCTGCCGACAACCACGTTCCGTTCACCGTCAATTTCGGCAAGATCAGTCAATAACTTGACAATTCTGAATGGAGATTCATACAGAACAAAGCCGTACCCCGTATCCAGAAGCTCTTTACATCGCGAACGGCGGCGTCCCGGTTTCGGAGACAGGAAGCCTTCAAAAACCACCGTTTTATCCGAAGCCCCGGAAACACTCAACAATGTAGCAAACGCAGACGCTCCGGGAATTGGTACAACCGTATGACCTGCTTCCCGTACTTTCTGTACCAGAACCGCCCCGGGGTCGCTTAATGCAGGCGTTCCTGCGTCACTGGCATAGGCAGCATTCTGACCTTTTGCCAGTACAGAAAGCACCTTCTCCGAAGCTTCGTGTTCATTGCGCGCCCTGCACGACAACAAAGGCTTTCTGATATCAAAATGCGTCAACAACTGGAGCGTGTGGCGAGTATCCTCGCACACGATGACATCAACAGACCTGAAGGTTTCCAGGGCACGAAACGTAATATCTCCAAGGTTGCCGATCGGTGTAGCTACAATATATAACGTTGACACAAATTTATGATAAACCAGAAACAGCATTGCGACAAGTCCGGTTTCATGTCACTATCTTAGTATGACAGCAAGCTCGTGGTTTATCGTTATCCTCGTGTTAGTCGGATCCCTTCTTCTGGTTTACGGATTCAGCATTCGTTTTCCTACCCACCAAAATAAGAAACGCTCAAAAAACGCCGACAAATCTCAGCGCGGAACAGCAACCTGTCCGGTCTGCGCTTCGACGCTGAATCTGGGAGAACAACTGAAATCGGCCGTGTTTACCGGCAGTTCCGATCAAATTTGCCATATTTTCGGTTGTCCCCACTGCTATCCCTTTGTTGAAGACCAGATAGAAAGAATCTGCCCGGTATGCAAACAGGAAATTCCGCCAGAAGGGTATTTGATTGCCCGTATGTTTGCACGAAAAAACCAGAAAAATCATGTTCACATAACCGGATGTACAGAATGTAAAAAACGGAGACGCTAACGGTTCCGATCACCGCATTTAAAAAAACAATTCTCTTTTCAGTTTCTGCTTAAGACTTTTCCTGCAACTCCGATACACAAAGTACAGTCTCTTTCAACCCGGACAGCTGCCGGTAGAAAGAACTGGCCGTCTTCTGCGCGGGTGACGTCAGAAGAACCGGTTCACTGTGAAAGATCGGCAGGGATGCCGTGGATCCATAGGAAGTATACGATCCAAAACCGCCAAAGGAGTAGCATTATGATCATCAATCACAATCTGAGCGCTATGTTTTCTTCCCGCCAGCTCGGAGAAACTTCCGGAGCCAACCAGAAGAACATAGAAAAACTTTCATCCGGTATGCGTATCAATCGCGCCGGAGACGATGCATCCGGACTCGCAGTTTCAGAAAAAATGCGCAGTCAGGTTCGGGGTTTGAATCAGGCGACAACCAACGCACAAAACGGTATTTCCTTTATTCAAACAACCGAAGGGTTTCTCCAGGAAACCCAGGACATCCTCCAGCGCATCCGCGAATTAAGCGTACAGTCTTCAAACGGAATCTATACCGCAGAAGACCGCATGCAGATTCAAGTCGAAGTTTCGCAACTTGTTGCAGAAATCGACCGAATCGCAAGCCAGGCGCAGTTTAACGGAATGAACATGCTTACCGGACGTTTCGCAAAAGAAACCGGAGACAATACAGTGACAGGATCTATGTGGTTCCATATCGGTGCCAACATGGATCAGAGAACCCGTGTATACATCGGCACCATGACAGCCATGGCGCTTGGTGTAAGAAATGTCGGCGACGAGAAGACAATAACTCTCGACAACGCAGACAACGCAAACCGTGCAATCGGAACTCTCGACGAAGCGCTCAAAAAGGTCAACAAGCAGAGAGCAGATCTCGGAGCTTATCAGAACCGCCTTGAGTACACCATGAAAGGACTGAGCATTGGCGCAGAAAACCTTCAGGCTGCAGAATCGCGAATACGCGATACAGACATGGCCAAGGAAATGGTTGATTACACCAAGAATCAGATTCTTTCCCAGGCAGGAACAGCTATGCTTGCTCAAGCAAACCAGTCAACCCAAGGCGTTCTGAGCCTCTTGCAGTAATTCTTCCGCACAGCAGACGGAAAGGGTTAATTTTTGGATCGCATATATGATATGATCCGGAAATTAACCCTTTTTTTTACACAAAGGCTTGAGCATGAACATGTTGTCAGACATACAAAAGCGAATTCTCACGCAGGAATATCCAAATATTAGCCTCGACAGCGATTTGGATGTTGAACGCTATTTCGATCTTCGTTCATCAGGAAGACAAGCCGAGGCACTCAAATTATACAACACCAAAATTGCCCAAAAATATCCGGATCCAGAAAAACGGGCTCAACTGATTCGCCTGTATCGTTCTCATGATTCCCGGTTTCAAGAATTACTTGCCGAAAGCCTGCTCGCCCTTGCTGATCGGTTAATAGAACGAACCAAAAAAATAATACTGATATTAACGCGGGATATAGATTCCTTGCGGCAGGACGATGCATATTCAGTCATCAAGCTGGCCGAAAGTCTGCTCTCCATTATTTCTCCTGATCGTTACGAAGCCATAGCTTTTACCGAGAAATATGTACGATATGCAAAAGTGCTCGATTTCAGAAGTGTGCAAATGGAACGCACAGCAGAACTCATTCGATTGTATGTCACAGACAATCTGGTTGTACTCCATGAATTCCGCAAGGAAAATGAACGGAAAAAAACCGTTAAACACAAACAAACTCAGATCGAAAAAAAATCCCGTCCAACCATCGATTTGTCAACAATTGTCTTTGATCCTGCAGACATAGCCCGCATCTGCCTTCCGCCGCAAATCACCAGGACAGAAGATATTGTTATTGCATATTGCCTTAAATACTGGAATCTCGTATTCAATCCAACTTTCGAGAAAACGATTTTTTTGTACAGCAGAAAAAATAAAACCTGTCATCATGAAATCTTTCAGGCAATAAAAAACGGCAGAGAACACAACTGGAAAGATGAAGAGATTCTGAACAGTGTCTTGTCAAATGTAGTCACCGGGTATTATTACAGCATAAACGGCGATTTATATCTTCAACGTACCTGGGCTGCATATAAAGACAGAGTTGCCGCTCCAATACCCGCAGCCGAAGCTGTCAGGCCAGTTAAAACTGCAACGTATACACACAGACGAAAGCAAACCATCAAACGGAACAAGCGAAAACAAGAAACTCGTATAGCGCCTGTTTCCAAAAAAACCAAAACGCACACGACGGCCAAGATTCTTACCAGCAAAACTGCAGCGAAACCCTCTCGGCCTTTCACCAGGACACAGGGAACACGCACCATAGAACTTCCGAAGCAGCCCGAGAGAGTTCTGTCTGCCCCGAATTCTATAGCAGATATTATCAGAAAAAAAACTGGAAAAACCTATACCGTATATAAAGAACTTTTTTTCCGGGGAATACGTCCCTCAATTCGTACAGTCTTGTCAGGTTCTACAACAAAAAAAGGCTCGTTTTTTAATAAAAAGCAGAATGAAGCCGAAGAAATAATTTACACCTTTCTTTTTGAACACTATAACGATCCATATCAAAACTGGAAAGACAGCCCCGACCGCAAACAGGTAGAAGAATTGGGGTATTATTTACCGGAGATTGAACTGGTCATTGAAGGCTGGATCAAAGAAAACAGATAACCGAGCCGCTTTCAAAAGTCGATTACTTTTTAAAATCGACTTTTGGAGACAAATCACAAGTCTTTCTATAATAATGACTTGTGATTTTTCTCCATGTACATCTAAGGTTGCTCTTTCAAAACTTTCCGAGTTTTGAAAGAGCCTCAACCACATTCGCAAAAATCCTACAATCCTACAATTCTACAATCCTACAATCCTAAAAAACCGAACGCCCCCGAAAACTTCTCGCCAAGGTCAATTTGTCGGCATATTCCAGATCTCCGCCAACTGGCAATCCCGAAGCAAGACGAGTTATCTTGACTCCCAAATTTTTTAATA
>Ga0255345_1003843_pt1 | contig 17085 bp, 20 predicted proteins | sample wastewater_treat_6_FD_192415 | JGI IMG/M metagenome (GOLD analysis project Ga0255345, IMG submission 192415) | Wastewater microbial communities from Lulu Island WWTP, Vancouver, Canada - plant20 | ecosystem: Engineered > WWTP > Wastewater > Unclassified | place: Canada: Vancouver, British... | reverse complement strand
CGTGAAACATTTTTGGCTTTTCAAAAAAATGTTTCACAAGTTTTGTGAAACACTTTATCCACAGGGGGATGAAAATAATCTTAAAAACCCCAAAATCTGGCACAAAGTGTTTCACGTGAAACATTTTTGGCTTCCGGTACCCCAAAATCTGGCATAAAGTGTTTCGCGTGAAACATTTTTGGCTTTTCAAAAAAATGTTTCACAAGTTTTGTGAAACACTTTATCCACAGGGGGGCGAAACTTATTATTACAAAATATAAACTTCAATTGTTATATTATATTGACATATTTATTAAAATAGTGTATAATATAATAATTATAGCTGCCAATTAGCATCGGCTTGCAAATTTCGCCAATTATCCCTTTTGCTTCCCTTTATCCCAGCCACTAAAGCAATCATAGAAGCATTATCGCCGGTATATTTTTTTTCCGGCACAATAAAACCAATTTTGGGTAATTTTTCGTGTATCTCTTTTTCAAATAAATTCAGCAAAACCTCATTGGCTACTACTCCACCACCTAAAATTACATTTTTTACTTTAAAATTTTTTGCTGCCCGAAGAGTTTTAGCAACCAAAACTTCGTTTATGCTGTTTTGAATTTCGTTAGCTAAATATGGCCGAATTTCCTTTAAGGAAATGTTTTGTTTTTTTAAATGTTCCACTAAATAAAACACGGCCGTTTTGAGCCCCGAAAAAGAAAAATCATAATTTTTTTGATTAATCATTGGCCGAGGCAATTTAATTTCTATTGCTGATTTAACCATTTTTTTACTTTTAAGAGCTTCTTTGGCAATGGCTGAACCGCCGGGATAATCCAATCTTAAAAGACGAGCAGTTTTATCAAAACATTCACCAGCTGCATCATCACGCGTTTCGCCAATTAAGCGATATTTTCCTATCCCATTTACTAAAAGAATTTGAGTGTGACCACCAGAAATAATTAGTCCGATAGCCGGAAATAAATCTGAAGAAATATCTATTTTTTCTTTTTGCTCAATTTTTTTAGGTAAAAAAGCGGAAAAAAGATGTCCTTCTAAATGATTAATTCCTATAATAGGAATATCCCAATAAAAACTAATTGCCCGAGCAAAATTAACACCAGACCACAAGGCTGGCGCTAATCCCGGTCCTTTTGTTACGGTAATTAAATCAATTTTGGGTTTAGAATATTTTTTTAAAAATTCTAAAATCTTTTTTCTCAAAATTTCATCTTTGATTAAAATTTCATTCAATTCTTTTTCTTTGTTTTTTGAAATGCCATTTATTTTTTTATTTTTTAATAAATTGGTTTGTTTTAAAGCTAATTTAAACAAAGGCACTAATTTTTTTTGATGTTCTCGTTTAGCTAAATTGGGGACAACTCCACCGTAGGGTTGATGAATAGCAATTTGAGAATAAATTAAATTTACCAAAATTTTACATTGATTTTGATTAAATTCTAAAATGCTAATGCTTGTTTCGTCACAACTTGTTTCAATGCCTAAAATACGCATAAAATTATTCTAATTAAATATCAAAGAAAGGCAACTAAGCAAAAAGGTGTTGGTGTGGCGGCGAAATCCAAAGGATTTCGCCGCCACTATTTGTTTAACTTAATAACTTCTGGCTACGCCTGCCTACCGGTAGGCAGGCCTGCCCGCCGAGAGGCGGGTTCAGGATGACGCCCTTACCAATGTCATCCTGAGGGCTTCAGCCCGAAGGATCCTATGCCAATTAATGATTGATTATAATTGCATTGCGTGGGATTCTTCACTTCGTTCAGAATGACTACTGTTTTTTAGTGTCATCCTGAAGGCGAAGCCTGAAGGATCCCTCGGCTTTCAGCAATAATCAGCAATTACTGGTGTGCGTGGGATTCTTCGCTGACGCTCAGAATGACAACCAAGTTAATATGAAATTCTTCTCTGCCTGCCGGTAGGCAGGGAATAATCCCATGCACAGTAATGATTGCTAATTTTTTTAAAATCAGACTAATAAATACTTATTTTAAAATTTTTATATTCATTAATTAATAACAATTAATTAATAAAGTGACGGCGAAATTCTAAAAGAATTTTTCCGTCACACCAACACCATTATTTTAGGAAATAAAAATTGCTGGGATTTTTCTAGAAAAATCCCAGCAATCAACTTTAATTTTAATTCAAAATTTTATTTAGCAACCCAACCTCCATCAACAACAATTGTTTCACCATTAACAAAATCTGATTCATCAGAAGCTAAATATACGGCAGCATTAGCAATGTCTTGGGGTTCGCCCAAACGAGGATACAAAGTAGAATCAGCTAAAAATTGTTTAGTATTAGGATCGGCAATCATATCTTTTGTCATCGCTGTTTGAATAACGCCCGGTGCAATACAATTAACATTGATTTTTTTCGGCGCATATTCCATTGATAATTCTTTTGATAAAGTAATAATTCCTCCCTTAGAAGCGCAATAAACTCCGCTTTGAGGAAATCCTACCAATCCAGCAATAGAAGCAACATTAATAATTTTCCCTTTACCTTGATTTAGCATTTGAGGAATAATTTCTTTACAGGTTAAAAAGATACTTTTGAGATTCACATTAATTGTTAAATCCCAATCACTTTCAGTCATTTCGTGGAAATTATAAGTTTTATAAATTCCGGCATTATTAACTAAAATATCAATTTTACCAAAAGCTTTTATTGCTTCTTTTGTCATTGTTTGAACGTCTTCTTTTTTACTTACATCAGTTTTTACAAAAATGGCATTACCGCCTAATTGTTTTATTTCTTCAACTGTTGCTAAACCGCCTTCTTCATTAATATCAGCGATTAAAACACTTGCTCCTTCTTTGGCAAAACTAATAGCAATAGCCCGACCAATGCCTGATCCTGCGCCAGTAACAATAGCTGTTTTATTTTCTAAACGCATATTTTTTTATTTTTTATTATTGATCGACTTTTTTATATTTATAATAATGTTATAAAATAAAAAATAAAAAAGCAAGTTTAAAAATCTTATTCTTTTTTTTCTATCATTTCCAAAAATTCTTTTTCATTAATAATTTTTAAGTTTAATTCTTTAGCTTTTTTAATTTTGGATCCCGGATTTTCACCTTCAACAACAAAATCAATGTTTTTAGAAACAGAAGAACTAACCTTGCCGCCTAATTGCCGAATTTGTTCTTTGGCTTCTTCTCGGGTAATTGAATTTAGAGTACCAGTTAAAACAAAAATCTTTCCTTGTAATTTTTTTAATTCTTTAAAAGGAGTTTCAATTTCAATATCTGCCTCGTCTAATTTTTTAATCAATTCCCGATTATTTTTTTCTTCAAAAAAATCTTTAATGCTTTTAGCCACTTTGGGACCGATATCTTCTAATGTTTCTAAATCGCTTTGGGATATTTTTTCCATTATTTCAAGAATTTCCATTGGCCTTTTTATTTTTTTAATAGAAATTATTTTATCTGCCAAAGCATCGGCTGTTTTTTCGCCAACGTGTAATATTCCTAAAGCATAAATAAAACGTCTTAAATTTATTTTTTTATGATTTCTGATTGATTGAACAAGATTAGCGGCTGATTTTTCTCCAAATCCTTCTAATATCGCTAAATCGCCTTCTTCCAATTTAAAAATATCAGCTGCATCTCGAATTAAGCCTTCATCTAATAAACGATCAATTATTTTTGGCCCCATCCCTTCAATATCAAAAGCTGCTTTGGAAACAAAATGATATAAACATCTTCTATTCATTGCAAAACATTTTTTATTGCTACAGCGATAAATCACACCATTTTCTTCTTTAATAATTTTAGAACCGCACATTGGACACAAAGATGGAATTTTTAATTTTTTTTCTTTGCCAGTGCGCAAATTGGGTAAAACTTGAATAATTTGAGGAATAACATCACCGGCTCGGCCAACAATTACTGTGTCGCCGATTTTTAATCCCAATCTTTTTATTTCTTCAAAATTATGAAGAGTGGAACGAGTGATAGTAACGCCTCCAACATTTACTGGTTTAAGCATCGCTACTGGTGTCAAAACTCCTGTTCGTCCAACTTGAACAAGAATATCTAAAACTTGGGTAGTAGTTTGTTTAAGGGCAAATTTATAAGCAATGGCGGCTCGCGGCGCTTTCCCAATATAACTCGCTCGTTTAAAATCTTCTTCATTATTTAAAATCACCACAATGCCATCAATTTCATAAGGTAGTTTTTCTCGATTTTTCCACCATTTATCATGAAAAGCAAAAACTTCTTCTAAATTTTTAGCTGGTTCATTATAAGGATTAATTTTAAAACCAAAAGCTTTTAAAATTAAATGTTCTTCTTCGTGAGTTTTTTGTCCTAAATCAGTCACTAAAATATAAGCATAAGAATCCAAATGTCGACTAGCGGTAATTTTGGGGTCTAATTGTCTAATTGAACCAGCAGCCACATTGCGCGGATTAGCATAGGGTTTTAAGTTTTTTTTGATTTGTTCTTTGTTTAAAGCTTCAAAATCTTTTCGATGCATAAACACTTCTCCTCGAGCAATAATTTCATCAGGAAAATTTTTTTCTAATCGTTTCACAATGTGGTCTAATTTTTCTTTTTTTAGATTTTCTATCACTTCTTTTTTATCTAATAAGCGCAAAGGAATGGCCTCAATGGTTTTTAAATTTTGAGTTACATCTTCGCCAATATAACCATCACCCCGCGTTGCTCCGCAAACAAAAACTCCATTTTTATATTGAAGTTCTATAGCTAATCCATCTAATTTTAATTCACAATAATAAAATTTATCAGAATGATGAATGTGGTTGCCTAAAAAATCTAAAAATCTTTTTTCCCAAGCGTACATATCTTCTTTGCTAAAAGCATCATTAAAAGAAAGCATCGGTGTTGGATGCTTAACTTTTTTAAATTCTTTTAATGGTTTTCCACCAATTCTTTGAGTGGGGGAGTCTGGAGTAATTAAATCGGGAAATTGTTGTTCTAAATCAAAAAGTTCTTTTTTAAGCGAATCAAGCGCTTCGGGTGAAATTTCTTCTTTATCTAAAACGTGATATAAATAGCGATGATAGTTTATTTCTTGATGTAGTTTTTCTATTTTTTTTTTAGCCTCTTCTTTGCTTAAACTGAATTTTTTAAAATTTTCATCAATATTCATACTTAAAAATTAATATAATATTTCCAACGATCGATAAGTGCCATTGCTTTCACCAATTGATTTTATGGTTTTATATCCTTCTCGCGTTTTATATTGAATAGTAAAATTTGTTCCATTATTCATCATTGGTTCAGGAATATTTCCTTTGTTTAATCTATAAAGTTCATATTCCAAACCGCTTTCTGACGCATAAAGCGCTTTGACTGATTCGCCAACAAAAAAATTAGTTTTTAATTCGTGTAAAATTAATCCGGCTAAATCTAATCCTACTAAAAAAGCTGACATTAAAATCAGCATTGTAATAAGCAACGTCTGACCTTTTTGACTTTTTATATTTTGTCTTTTGTTTTTCATTATTGAATTTCTAATTGGCGACTGCTGAGAGTTGTTTCTAAATTAGTTATTAAATTTTGATTGCCAGCTTTGGTTTTAACTTCTAATAAAATTGTTACTCTGGTTTGAAGTGAATCATCCGGACTGTTACCCAAAACTCTAAAATTTAAATTCGTCACCTCAATATTCTCGCTAGTTAAAAATTCAGATTGGCCACCCACCTCTCGTTTTACTCTATCGTTGATTAAACTATATTTTACTGTTTCATTTTTTGTATTTAAAAAAGATAAAGAATTATTACTTGAAGAAAAATTTTTTCCGGTTCTAATTTCTCTACCCATTACTTCAATGGCATAAGAAATATTTTCTGAAGCGTTAACCGAAGCTAATAAATATCTTTGCGTACGAACATTTACCAAAAATAAAGAAGTAGTAATTGTTAAAACAATTAAAAATATAGCAGTGGAAACAAGCATTTCTACTATTGTAAAACCTTGAGATTTTTGAATTCCCATTTTTTTCATTTTAGAACCAGTTATATAAATGATCTTCGACTTGAATATCAAAATTTATACCGCGATTACTCCATTTTACAATTGAAGTTACTCTAATTTCTTTGTCTGATATTTTATCAATACTAATCATTCTATTATAACGCGTTGTTTCACCATCACTATAATTATATAATCCCGATGAATCTATTTTTAAATTATTTCCTGTATAATCATCGAGACGTGTAGAATTATATTGAACTTGATAATTACCCGGATTTAATCCCACATTCCAACTTTCGTTTTGGATATAATTATTACTTTCGTTTAGGATATAATTATTACTTTCATTTTTGATATAATTATTATTTTCGTTTCGGATATAATTATTATCTCGAATATTGCGAACAATCTCAATGCCTTCTTGAGCTAAATACGAAGCCGTTAATTTACTATAAGCCAAATCATGAAAAACCATTGAATGATTAATCAAAGTGTAGATGCTTGTAAAAGTTACTAAAATTATAGTAACACAAACCATTACTTCAATTATAGAAAAACCTTGATTTTTTTTGCTATTTTTTTTATTCATTAATTTAATTTTTAAAATTTTTAAAATTTTTCTTCTCCCCAAACCTGTCCAATGGAATTAATAAAAATTTTAAAACCTAATGTTTCTTGTCCTTGTCCTTTATATTCATCTTTTAATTTAAAAGAAATCTCGACTTGCCTGTTATTGGCTAAATCTCCATCAAAATAAATTGTTGGATCGGGTGGAAGAAAAAATACTTGATTGATATCAGAAGAAAGATATTCAAACTTATCTAAAGGAATAATTTCTACGTCATTATTAGGAATATATAAATGATTAGATTTTTCACAATCATTAGATGTATCAGCAAAAATAATATAACGATTATTATCAACATCAAAATAAACACCATAACCGCAAGTTAATTGACCATTCCAATCTTTAGTGGCGATAGCTAAATTTTTAACTCGATTAATATCAGAAATTACTTTAGTTCTTGTTCTTAAAACTAAACTAAAATTTTCTCCCTGACGAGAATAAACAAGCAATAATCCGCTCAACAAAGCTGTAATGCCTAAAACAGTTATCATTTCAATTAAAGTAAACCCCTTATTATTTCTCATTATTATTATTTTACTCTTTTTAAAATTAATAAAAAGAGTTTTTTATCCACAACTAATTTGGTTGACTTTAAAAATTGAGTTATAATAGAAATATAACAAGGTCGAATTTAAAAAATCTTAATTCTATGGAAGAATTTAATCAAAACCAAAACCCCACCCAAGAAACTCAAGAAACTCAATCTGCTCAACCAACAATGTCAGAAAAATCAAAAACAGCCAGTCTTAAAAAAAATACTTCTTGGTTGTGGATTATTGTAGCGGTCGTTGTTATCTTAGCCATTATTTTATTGGCAATATAAACTCTTATTTACTATGAACGAGGAAAATATAAAAAAAACAAAATCAAACAAAGGATGGCAATGGATTATAATTATATTAATGGTTATATTAGCGGCAGTTATAGGTTATTATTATGGTTATAGCCAAAAAAATTATCAACCAACAGAAACAACAAGTGTTTTTGAAGAAGGAATGGAAATTCAAGATTTTGGCGATGTCCCGCCTGATATTTTTCCTTTAGATTTTCCTTTTGAAGTTGGATCTTCTTTGAGTGAATCAAAAAAGATAATTTATAAAGATTCAGGAGCCATTCAAGCCCAAGTAGTTTATTTTTCCCAAAAACCAGTTGAGCAAAGTGCTGATCGATTTCAAGAATATTTAACTCAAACTGGTTGGACAATAATAAACAACACTAATGATATGGGCATTTATTCTTTGTATGCTCAAAAAGATAAAGCGATAATGAATATTGTAATGCAAAACGACGAATTGGCCAATCAAGTAAGAATAGAGGCTAATTATGTTATTAATAAATAGACCGTTTTGATAAATTAAAATTAGTAATTTAAACAAAAGAAGAAGCAATGCTTCTTCTTTTGTTTTGTTTTTGGTAAAAAATAGTGTTGGTGGCGGCGAAATTTTTTAGAATTTCGCCGCCATTATTTTATTGCCATTACCCAAAATAATTATTATCAACTAATAAATAAAAATTATTAAAATAAGTATTTATTAGTCTAATTTTAAATTAATTATTCACTTATTATTTGACAAATTACCATCAAATAATTTATTATATAACAAAATAAGTATTTATTAGTCTAATTTTAAAATATTTAATTATTTTTTATGCATTTTGAAAGTATTAAAATTTCCAAACAAATTGAATTGGCCATTCGCTGGTTAATTTTTTTAGCGCAAGTCCAAAAACAAAATAAGTTATATGTTAATTTACGTTCTTTTTGCGATGAAAATAACGTTTCTTTTTATTCTCTGCAAAAAATTAATAAAATTTTGATTGAGAAAAATTTAATCCAATCTAAAAAAGGATTAAACGGTGGCTATCGTTTAAAAAAGTCTCCTTTAAAAATTTCTCTTTTAGAAATAATTAGTACGATTGAAGGCCCTATTAATTTTGTTGATTGTTCTTCTTTTGGCTGCGATAAAAATCACTGTCAATTAAAAAACACGTGGCATCATTTAGATTTAAATTTAACAAGAAAATTGAGTCGAATTAGATTATCTCAATTTTTATAATTTATGAAACGAATTTATCTTGATTATGCTTCAACCACTCCTGTTTCAAAAGAAGTCATCAAAACAATGCTTCCTTATTTTGACCAATTTTTTGGTAATCCTTCAGCTATATACGAAGAAGGACGTTTGGCAAAAAAAGCCATAGAAACAGCTCGAAAACAAATAGCTGATTTATTAAGCGCCAAACCAGAAGAAATTATTTTTACCAATGGCGGAACTGAATCAATTAATTTAGCTATTTTTGGTATTGCTAATTTTTATCGTTTTCAATTTTCTCAACCCGAAATAATCATTTCTTCAATTGAACATCCGGCCGTTTTAGAATCCGCTCAAAAATTAGAAAAACTAGGTTTTAAAATAATAAAAATAGAGGTTAATAAAAAAGGAATGATTAATTTAAAACAATTAGAAAATTCTTTAAACAAGCAAACACTTTTAATTTCTATTATATTGGCTAATAACGAAATAGGCACAATTGAGCCAATTAAAAAAATAAAAAAAATCGTTGAAAATTTTCGTTTTAATAATAAAACTCTTTTTCCTATTTTTCATACTGATGCTTGCCAAGCCGCTGAATATTTAGATATTAAACCGAAAAAATTAGGCGTTGATTTAATGAGTTTAAATGGTGGTAAAATTTATGGACCAAAAGCCACTGGCCTATTATATAAAAAGGAAGGCATTGAATTAGAGCCCATTATTTTTGGTGGTGGTCAAGAAAAAAAATATCGTTCTGGCACCGAAAATGTATCTGGCATTGTTGGTTTAGCTACGGCTTTAAAATTAGCCCAACAAGAAAAAGAAAAAGAAAGCGCTCGCCTTAAAAAACTAAGAGATTATTTAATTAACGAAGTGCTACAATCTATTCCCAAAACTTTTGTTAACGGTGATTTAAAAAATCGTCTTCCTAATAATGCTCATTTTACTATTTTAGACGTAGAAGGCGAAGCTCTGATTTTAAAATTAGATCAATGTGGCATCGCGGTTTCTACTGGTTCGGCCTGCCATTCTAAAAGCCTAACACCTAGTCACGTCTTAATCGCTATTGGATTGCCTCACGAAGTTATTCATGGCAGTTTGCGAGTAACCTTAGGACGTTATACCACCAAAAACGACATAGATTATTTTTTAAAAAATTTAATTAAAGTAGTAAAAGAATTACGCCAGCTTTCGCCAATTTCATTAAAATTTAAAAATGAATAATATGATAAAAACAAAATCAAAAAATAAAAAAATTATAAAAAAATCTTCAAAAAATTCTTTGTTAATGACAAAAAATTTGAAAAAAAATAAACTAAAATCATCGTCACGCCAAGAAGCTGATATTGTCAACGCTTTGTCTAGTTGGATTTATAGCGATAAAGTGCGTGAGCATTTTTTACACCCCAAAAATTTTATGAAATTTGGAGAAGAAAAAAAATTTAAATATAATGCTGTTGGAATGGTTGGTAGTCCGGCTTGCGGTGATGTGATGAAGATTTGGTTATGGGTTGATTCCCAAACGGAAAAAATTAAAAAAGCGCGCTGGCGTACTTTTGGATGCGCTTCGGCTATTGCTTCTACCTCGGCTCTCTCAGAAATGCTTATGAGAAATGAAGGAATGAGTTTAAAAAAAGCGCGAGAAATTACTCCGGATAAAATTATTAAAGAATTAGGCGGTTTACCTGATATTAAATATCATTGTTCGGTTTTGGGCGATAAGGCCTTACGAGAGGCTATCAATGATTATTACAGAAGAATTGGTCAATATGAAAAAATAAAGCCCGAAGGTAGTCGCGTAATCGATAAAGTTTTAAAAATTACCGAAAAAGATATTGAAAATGCTGTTATTAATGGAGCAAAAACATTAGAAGAAGTTCAAGAAAAAACAAAAGTAGGATTGGGTGATCCTCGTTGCATTCCTTTAGTTGAAGAATTAATTCGTTTTTACAGAGAAAAATATAATTTATAATTCTAATATTATAATAAAATGAAGTCATCTAAATTTTATCAATTTTCTAAAAGGAAAAAAGTGATAGTTAATAAAGAAAAATGCATTGGGTGTGGCAGTTGTACTTTTATTTATCCTGAAATGTTTTATCTTGATGAAGATGGAAAATCTGCTGTTAAAAAAGTGGAAAAAATTAATGAACAAAAATTAACGGCTGCTAAAAATAGTTGTCCGGTTGAAGCGATTGAAATTGAAGAATAATTTTAATTTAAAAAATAAAAAAAGCTCAATGACTTAGCCATTGAGCTTAATTTTTAGAATTTAATCGATATCCCACCTTGAATCTCCCAAGGGGAATTATATCGTTTGGAGAAATCTCCAAAACAATATTTTCCCCTTAGGAAAATATAAGGAAATTCTATTTCCACTCCTAAATAGGGATGAAAATAGTTTTCTTTTATTCTCTCCGAGGGAATATCAATATTTTCAGTTGATATCACTTCCTCACGGAAGGGATACAACTGAGTTACTTTTTTATTTTTTTCAATCTGGCCTCTTTGTATTTGCCAGCTTACTCCCATTAAAGGCAAAATCGAAAAATCTTTAAGTAAAGAAATTTCATATTTTACCTCTCCGGAAATTTCATTGATTGAAAGTTTTTCGTTAACCATTGATTCATTACGTTGGCGATCAAAACCAACATAATAAACATCAACGTTATCGATTTCATAGTTACCTAGAAATCGCATTTCATTGACGAAAATATTTTCTTCAATCTCTTCATATTGGATGTTAAATTTTCCCATGTGGAAAAAATTAATTCCAACATAAAAATTATCAATAAAATTTCCTTCTATCCCAACAAAGATGGGGAATCCACTTTGCTTGGACTTAAAATTATTAATCTGCGAAAGCAGATTAATTTTTTGTCCATTGACAAAAGAACTTCCCTTGCCGCCCGGCGTGTAAAGCCAAGCAGCAATTTCGTTATAAACCAAACTATCCTCCTTGGGGATTAACGAAGAAAAATCAGTTTTTTCTTCGTGTTCCAAGGAAGAAGCATTCATTTGATTCCAACCAGTCCCAAATTTTATTTTTAATTTGGGATTTTCAACCAATGCCGGTTGTGGTACTGGTTGTGCCGGTTGTAGTACTGGTTGTGTCGGTTGTGGTACTGGTTGTACCGGTTGTGGTACTGGTTGTACCGGTTGTGGTACTGGCCTCGGCTGTGGCCTCGGCTGTGGCCTCGTTGTCCTATAAACTCTTTTATGATAAGAGTAGACTTTCTCAGCTATCACTACTTGTGGTTGATAAATTTTTGGTTGAGAAAATAGAATAATTTTTTGTGGATTTTCCCGTCGTAGTGGCGGTTGAGGTCTTCTTTGTAGAAGATTTTTTTGCGGTTTTATCCGCGATATCTCTCTTATTTCAACAAGAGAGATATTACCGCACCGTAATGGAACAGCAAATTTAAAAATTTTTCCATTAACCTCTATCTCAAAAACAAAAGCCTCGATGGGATCGTTACCTGCCCATCTGATGTTTTTTAGAAGGCCGCCATTTTTGTACATCATCCAGTAGATTTTTTGTCCTATCGGAATTTGTTCTTTCCAGATAGGTATTTCGTCTATGGATTGATAAAGTGATATATAGACTTCTTCTCCTAGCGTTCCGCCGGGAAAATAGTCTAAAGCCTGACCAACTTCTTCGTTATATTTTCCTAAAATATAACGAAGTTCATCTTCGCTGCTTAAATAAGCAGCCAAGGGTGCCCTCCCGAGTGTTCTCAGGAGCACCTCATTTTGTCCTTTCAGATTTCCAACCAGAAAGACAAAAAACAAAAAACAAAAAATTTTTTTCATCTCTATTATATATTAAATTGTTAATTTCAAAACTGCTTATATTATGCTATTTATTTACATTTTTGTCAACTAATCAATTGATGATAGTTAATTAGCGGTGTGACTTTTTTGATTATCATTCTAAACGTCAGTGAACATCTTTTTTAGTTGTCATTCTGAGTATTAACCCTGCCTGCCGGTAGGTAGGGGCTTTGCCTTCAGGATGACAGTAAAAAACAGCAGTGATAGCCGATTTTTAAAATAAGACTAATAAATACTTATTTTAAAAATTATTTAATTAAATAGCGGCGAAATTATTTTAGAATTTCGCCGCCATTACTTATTTTAGTAATTTTTTACGCAAGCCAAGCAGTTGGCTTGCTTCTAGCCATAATTATAGTGATATTTGTTAGAAAAAGTCAGAACTCATTTTGAACAAAATTCTGACGCTGACTGATGCAAAATTACGAATCAATCCGCAGAGTCGGCGAAATGGTGCCATAACATCACCTCATTTTTTTTAATTTTGGTATTAATAGAGGGGTCTCTTTTGCGTATTGTTTGTATTCTTCACCAAATCTTGTAATTAGCTCTCTTTCCTCTTTTTTTATTCGTGTGACAAAAGCTATCAAAGATAAGATAAAAAATAAAAGGCCATATAAGTTTCCAGCGATGAGCGTAAAGCCCAATGATAAAATTAAGCCTGATAAATAAATAGGATGCCTAACTTTTGCATAAATTCCGGTTTTTATAAGTTTTTGCTCCTTTCCTGTACTCGCAAAAGGTGCCCAGTATCTGGCCAAATCTCTCCTTGCAACGAAATTTATATATGCGCTAAGGAGAATTAGAATGAAACCAAGTAAAGCAAGTAGAAATATGTATTCCTCTTTGAGTATAGAGAAGAAGGCATTAACCAGAAGTGCTATGTAAAAGATATAAATGAGATAAAATGTATAATCTTTACTTTTTACTATGCTTGACCACCGTGGTATTTTAGTACCATGCTTGCGTGAGATATACAAACCAATATAATTATTGAGTAATAGGAATACAACCAATGCAATCAACAATATGATATTTGTTTCCATCATTTTTCATCATATCATAAATTTCTATATTTTTAAAATCTTTTTATTCCTAGCGTCCCGAAGCCAATTGTGTATAACATATAGTTGTATCAGAAGTTTTTGGCTCTTTTCATTATTGTATTCAATATAGAAAAGAGAGATGAAAATTTGAGTGGAAGAAATTTGCGCTCATTATTATTTTTTCTCTAGAGCGGAGCAGAAGAGAAATTTAGATTGATATAAATTTTTGGAACCTGATACAACTTGTTGTGCGTAGTAAATTTTTTTATCTCGTTTTAAAATCGTTTTATTTTGTCTACTCAAAAAGAAAATTTAATTTATTTGGTATTTTTTTCGAGGGCTTGCTTTACTTCTTCTTTAATTTGTTCTTTTGACTTGCCTTTCGTTTTTATTAAAGCCACAAGTTTTTTTGAGCCGTTTGGCTGATCTTGTTTTGTAGATTTATTTTTAAGGCGCTTATTTTCCCATTTTTCAACTAGAGTTTCATATGCCCAAAGAATAAAAAGTAATGCAAACAAGCCAATTATTGCTAGCACGATATCACTAAAAGTTGCGACAGTGCAATCCTTATCAACACATTCACTAATTCCAAGCCCATCACGTTCCCCGATGGATGCAATTGCTCTGTTTATAAACATAAATTTAAATGTCAAATAAATTAAATTTTAGCGGTGTTCGACTCACTGAATGTTAAATATCCACCAAGATAAAAAATTTATTTCGCACAACGTTTAGGTATATCTGAAGTTTTTTAGGCACTTTCCTTTAAATATTTTTTCCAAGTATCCATAAAATCGGCTTCTAAATCTTTATTCTTTTTGGGGATTTGGGCGATAACGACAATTAACATAATACCCAACGCAATTAAATATGTATTTCGGTAAGCTGAAAAATAGTTTTGGACTACCAAAATAGAGCCACCGATTAAAACCACCCAAATAATAGGTGCTAATAAGACTTTGTAAATTGGGATGGGTTGTTTAAGTTTATTTTCCCTTTGTAACCTCTTAATTTTTGGTAGAGTAAAAAATAGCGGATAAATAATTTGGCTAAATCCGAATAGTCCAAATCCCAAACCAAGAATAAAAATAATAATGCTCATATTTTTAGAGTTAATAGTAGATGCCTAAAAAATTTGGGTGAAGAAATTTTGCATTCCATATTTTTATAATAACGCAAAATTTTTGAACTAGATACGTCCTGTTAGGCGATGTAAAATAATTTTCACTTTAATTTATTTAAATCTTCCAGTACTGAAGTTGCCGCATAAATTCTTTCGGTATCGTTTTTTCTTTTGTATAATTCTAATTTTTTTGTCAGGCCCTTTTTGATTGCGTCTAAATAATGCTTTGATTCAGGTTTTGGCATGAATTGTTGGCATATTGGCGTAACCACAATAGAAGTCCCTAAAGTAATCAAAATCGCAAAATACCATTTAGTTATAAAAAATCCTATAATCAAAACTGCCAAAATTGATATAGGAAAAAGTATGTTTCTAATATTTTGCGATTCGGGTGTGATAGCATCTTGCATACCTCGTGGAAGGAACTCATTATCGGGAGCAAGTTTTTTACCAACCAAGAGGGTTGTTTTTTGGAAATTCATGGTATAGCCACCCAAAAGACCGCTTAAAATGATTAAAAAAATTAGAATTATTTCCATATTTTTATGAGTGAAAAATTATTTTACATCGCCTAACTTGTTTCTATACGAGTTGAATGTATAAATATTGACCTTTTGTTATATATTATACGAACTTAAATATAATTATTAGTAAATTTATTTAATAATCACTTAACTAATTTTAGTTTACCAATTTTTATAAAATTATACAACAAAAATATTAAAAGGAGGAAAATTTTTAGCCGCTTGCCAGTCCGCCGAAGACGGACAATGGAGTGGGAAGCGGCGGCACTTTCTGCGCCAGCAGAGGCAAATATTGGTAGGAGCTTTTGTATAAAAGCCGTAGCCAGATATACCGTGTTAACTGATATATTCCTTCTCTTTTTTTCGACAGCAGCCGGAATTATTTTAAAAATTTTTTAAATTTCTTTTTCCGTTTTGGACGAAAGGTAGGGGGAATTAAGGGTGAATGCTCAAGCTCAAAACTTATAATATTTATAATAAAAAAATACCAATTTATAATATTATAATAGCCTATTATTAAAATAATTTTCAGTGGTTTCTCTTTAATTAGCACAGATTTACAATATTATGATTGTTTATTATTATTATTATTACCATATAAACAAACAAATAAAATAACTTATGATATTTTCTCCAAAAAAATTTAATATTCGGTATCAAGCTAATTTTAATAGTCCCAACAAGAATATTATAAAAATTTGGTTAGCTCAGCCGTTAAATTCTACAACGCAAAAGATAGAATCTTTTTTAATTTCACCAAAACCGCAGAAATATTACAAAGACGCTCAAGGAAATAAAATTTTATATTTTGAGTTTAAAGACCAAAAAGATATTAATATCAAAATGGATATTAAAGCAACCTTGTGGAAAAATAAAATTAACTTGATAGAAGAAAAACTTTCATTACCCTCGGTTTCTACAAAATTATTTCAACAATATACTAAAAACGAAAAATTTTTAGAGCAAACTCTAACTATTAAAAAATTGACTTATCAAATCACCAATAATAATCAATCTGTTTTGGATAATATTTTTTTGATAACTCAATTTTTAAAGAAGAATTTTCAATACACTTACCCAGTTAAAAAGAGGGGGGTTAAAAATTTGAATCTAAATAATTTAAAAGGCGATTGTGGTGAGGTTGGGGCTTTATTTGTAACGATGTGCAGAGTTTTAGATATTCCTGCCGTAAATCGAACTGGTTACGTTATATATTATGACGAATTAAATAATTTGTATGAACATGGATGGGTAGATATTTACTTAAAACCTTATGGGTGGATAGATATTGATCCATTAGCTGATAATATTTTGAAAAAAAGAGATAATAAATATTCATATTATCAAAAAAATTATTTTTTATTTTTTAGCAATGGTTTTAATTTAAAACTAAAGCCTAAAGTGCCTAATAATTTTATATTTAAGTATTGGAATGAAGTAGGACTACCAATGACAAATACATCCGTTCAAATTTTGCAACCATTAGTATTTGCTTCTCTAAAAGAAATTAAATTTTCAGATAATATTAAATTATTTTCTAATGAAAAGCCCCAACTAAAATGAATTAGTTGGGGCAGAAAGGATTTTTATCCTTTCTTTACTCTGGCCGAAGAAGAAGGACAGCCTTTGTGAGCCGCACCAACAATGAGATGTTTGGTGTTGCCTTTCACCTTGATCTTGGGCGAAACGTACTGTTTTTTCTTTTTCATCGCTTAATACCTCCTTTCTTTATGGATTTTTGCGGTGGCATAAGATACACGACAATTTTCCGGAGATGGTCCTAAAAGATCGCCTCCTTCTAAAAAAGCTAGTCCCGGACAACGAGCGCAAGAATCAAGAAGTTGGCATTTTGAACACTTTGTAAGTTTACTAATAGTTAAACTCCGAAGATATTGAAGTTGTGGAGAATTGTACCAGATCTCTGAAAAACTGTTTTTCTTCA
>Ga0255345_1003832_pt1 | contig 17135 bp, 11 predicted proteins | sample wastewater_treat_6_FD_192415 | JGI IMG/M metagenome (GOLD analysis project Ga0255345, IMG submission 192415) | Wastewater microbial communities from Lulu Island WWTP, Vancouver, Canada - plant20 | ecosystem: Engineered > WWTP > Wastewater > Unclassified | place: Canada: Vancouver, British... | reverse complement strand
TTTCTAGCTTTATTTTTGAAAGTATTTTCTTAAGTTCATTAATGTCATAACCAAGATTCTTAACTTCGTTTTCTAATTGTTTAAAAATGCTGAAGTAAATAATAAGCATTCTTTCTCTATTTTTCCTATTTAATTCATTTATTTCAGCATTAATTTGCATGTGTATATTATTGTTTATAGCTTTCATTGTTTCATTAAAGCTTTTCCTCATATTTTCAAAATAAAGACTTGTTAAAAAATATAAATATTTTCTAAATTTGCCTTTAATTGATTTATCATTATTTAATTCATCCGAACCTAAAATATCAAATTTACTTAACAAACTTAACTTTTTAAAACCATCTCGTTTTAACTTTATTTCAAACAATTCAAATAATTCATTTTTGCCATAAATTTCATTAATTTCAGAGAATTTTTTTGCCTGTTTTGAATCTTGGTCAATTTTTTCATAAGCTCCTTTGTCAATAATCTCGAAACCTATATTTTTTAATATATACTCTATAGTAAAATCATCTATTGTCTCGAAGTTTTCATATAATTTATTTCCCATACTCATTAACTTGCTAATACCCTTATTTTCAGGTATAGAAAAGAATAATATCCCATCGCTTTTAAGGCGCATATTAATTACATTTATAATGTCATAAAAGAATTTTGCAGTTAAATTATGAAAAGCATTATTTATAATAGCAACGTCAAAATTAGTTCTTTTTAAAATAGCATTTTTTATATTTGAGATAATTGTTTGATAGTTTTGGTCATCATTGTCTTTGGCTAATTCATTGCCAATCTCAATAAAAAATATTTTTCCTAATTCATTCTCATTAATATACTGGCTATCTCTATATTTGTTATCAGTAATAAAAACTGCATTAGTTACACCCTCAGTATTATCTTTTATAAGAGTGACTATCTTGCGATTCTGAAGTTCTATAAGTTCCATCAAGCTTTTCTTGTCACGAGCATATTCAGCTTTTAAACAATAATTAACCAATGGTTTTGCTACATTTTCCCATGTAAATTTTGGTGCAATTTTATTTAGATTTCTCTTATAAATTTCTCTTAAACTCCTATTTGAAAGTACACTTTCTAAAACATGTGCTAGATTTTGGGCATTCTCATATTTTATAACTTCTCCTATATTTTCTTCTTTTACCAATTTTGCTATTGAATCACCTTCAGTTGTAATGATAGGAAGTCTTGCCCAAATATAATCCATTACTCTTGTCCTGTAAGAAAATTCTGTTTCAATCCTATTTAGATGAATAGATAAACCTACATCTGATTCAAGTAAGAAATTCTGTCTTAATTCATAAGGAGTCCACTCATTAAAGAAAACATATTCATTAAACAAACCTAACTCCTTACTTAGATTAATTGCTTCTATACTCTTTTCCATTTCTGGTAAATTAGGATCAGGATGTCTTACCCCAAGAAAGACAAGTTTTATATCACTTCTGTGCCTTGAAATTTCCCAAATAGCTTTAATTGCTGTTATAGGATCAAGCCAATTCCATATTCCTCCTCCCCAAAGAGCTATCTTATCCTCAGGATTAATCTTTGGAAAAGCGGTTCTAATCATTTCTTTATTATGCTCCGGAATTTCTTGAGGTATTCCAAATGGGACAACATCTATGAGATTTCTAAACGAACTATCATCGTCATAATTATAAGGATTTATTCTTCCCAAAGCTGTAAGCATTCCCACCCAGTAATCTCTTTGTTTCTCGCTTGCACATATAAAGAAATCACCTATTGCAAGCTGAGTATTTAAAATATTAAGATTGTTTTTATCTATTCTCAACCGCTCAGCAATACTTTCATTTCTATACATTTCAAGACTTTCAAGATTAAATGGGTTATATAAATCAACTATTATTTTCCCCTTAAAATTTCTAAGAAACGGGAAATAATATAAAATATGCCCCTGTATTAAAATTATTTCGGAACTATCAACAGCTTTTTGGATACTCTTATAGTTCCCCATCTCATATGTAAATGATTTAAAAGTAGGTGTCTCTATATCAATCTTATTTGGCGCAGCTAATGTTACATCACAAAATCGCGAAAGAACTTTTGAAAACTCATAAAATCTAATACCTGGACCAGCCATATTTTGCCCAATAAAATCATAACTAATTACCAGGACCTTCTTTTTCGCATTTAAATCTTCTGAAATTTCTTCTCTTACCATAAAAGCTCCTAAAAGCTACTTATTAAAATTTTTTATGTCTTATCCTGTAATTTAAATTAAACTATAGATTACTCTTATACTAAAGCTTACTATACTTTATCCCTCTTTTTTAAGTTACTGAATTGATTATTAAACCGACAAAATCCAAAAGAACTTAAAAAAATACGAAAATAAAAACAAGTTTATAAAACAGCAAAGCTTATATGCATTAATAATAAAATAAAAACATATTAATTAAAATAAGTAAAAATGTTAATCGGCATCCATAACTAAACAAAATTATAAATTCTACTGACTCTTTTAAGACAAATATAATTTTTTAATTTTATAAAGTAATTAAATCCAAAAAAAACCAAGTTTATTAAATATGCTTTAATTAAAGGAATAAGTTGATCTTTAGTAAAATTAGCTTTAAGCCAAATTGGCTCATGATAAAAGAAAATTTTACATAAATAAACAAAACTAGTGTTTATAATAGCACATCTAATTCTATTTTTATGATAAAAATAATAAAAATTCCTTGAAAACTTATATGAAGATGCTCCTTCATAGTGTCTTACAAAAGCACAAGGATTTAAAGCAATTTTTAAACCTAACCTCTTTAATTTAATACAATAATCAAGCTCTTCAAAATAAGCAGGTCTGTATCCTTCGTCAAAACCTCTTAAATTTATAAATAAATTAAAATGGGTCATAAAAAAAGCACCTGTAATATATTCTGGGTATAAAATATTACTAAAATTATTACAATAATCCTCATCATTATTTAATATTTTATTAATATCTATTCTTTCTGGTTTTGTTTCATGCAAAGTTACAAAATTATCCAAAATTTTTCCACCCATGTTTTGAATTTCATTTGAATTATAATCTAAAATTAACCCGCCCTCAGCCCCAATACTAAACTTACCTAAAGTAGCCTTACTATCTATTCTATCTGGGTTGTTAATTTCTTTATTAACTTTGCTTCCTTTGCTATATTTAGGCACAAGATACAAATCTGCATCAAAAATTTTTATAAGATTAACTATGCAATTAGCATCAAGTAACGTGTCGGGGTTTAAAAACAATATATAATCAAAATTGGCTTTCTTTCGCTCATTTTTTAAAAGACAGTTGAAAACAGCATAATTTACTGCTCTTGCAAAGCCAATATTCTTGTTTAACTTTACAAATTCAAAATTTTGTGGAGAAAATCTAACTTCAGCATTTTTATAAGCTTTAATTATTTCAACTGTGTTGTCATTTGAATTGTTATCTACAACTATTAAAAAATAATTTCTATAGTTTTGATTTGCAATAGAAAAAAGGCACTTTTCAACAAAGTTTTCACTATTATAAGTAACCAAAACAATTAAAATTTGTTTATCCATATTTTTCTTCTCAAAACTTTAAAATAGCCATAAATTTTATTAACTAAATTTTTACTTGCTATTTTCTCTAACTCAAAAATCCTTTTATCTTTTTCTATTATCAGGTTTTTTTGATTTTCTATAATAAGACTAGAGTTTTTTAATGCTTCATCCTTCTCAAATAACAAAACTCTTTCTTTTGATTTATCAGGTGCAAAAACAGGATTATCTAACCACTCCAATACAGGCTTGGCTGTCTTAAGAAAATTAAAATTCTCTTTTGCGTATTTTTTAGCTTTTTCTGAAGTTTTTTTTAGTAAATTCTTATTTTCTGAAAGAAATAATAACTTATTCGCTAAATCCTGGGAGTCATTGGGTTTAAAAGTAAAACCTATTTTTTCTTTTTCAATAATCTCTGTTAACTCACAAACATTTGATGATAAAACACATAAGCCAGCTCGCATCCAATCAAGTATTCTGCTTTTGCTGCCAAGTTTTACCTCATAAATATCTTTATCAATATTTATGCCTATGTCGGCCTCAAAATAATAATTAGGAACATCTTTGCCATCTATCCAACCTTTCATTAAAAAATTATCTTTGTACTTGCTATCACTTATTAGCTTAACAAATCTTGGATAAGTTTTAACATCTTGCTCAGGTATTTCCCCACCAGTAGAAACAAATTTTATCTTTGGATTTTTCCCCATTGCAATCTCAAGGCCATTAAATAAAGTATCTACATCAGTCCAAGTATTATAGCCACCGGCCCAAAGTACAACAAAATCATCTTCTGATATATTACCCTTTCCTCTAAAAACATTTTTTTCATAAACAAAATCTTCGTCTGGTATGCCTATTGGCATAACTCTTGTAAATTCATATCCTAGTGTTAGCATATTTAATCTTCCAATTGCTCCAAGCTCTCCAATTAAGGCATATGACTGTCTTTTTGATACACAGGAAAAAATGTCTGCAAAATCTATAATATTAAATTCGCTATTCCAATAATGGAAAAGGCAACCATCTGATCCATCAATAAAAGCTCTAGCTTGCCCTTCTGCCATAACATGACCAAAAAGATCAGCCCAAAAAGGAACTTTTATATCATTTTCGCCAATAAAAAGGACCTTTGATGCAATAAATGATGGATAAAAAGTACACCCTATTACAGCATCAGGCTTAAAATCTTTTAAAAGATTTAAAACAAAAAAATAATTTTCAAAATCCTCTTTTGATAACAAATGATTCAAAAAAGAATTATTTTTATAAGTAGTTATTTTATTTATCTCAGATTTAAAACCATCATTAAAAGCAGAAGGTATAGCATAAGAAAAAAGGCAAACATTATATTTATTTTGTATCAAAGGTAGCGCAAACTGCCATGTTCTTATACCTGTACCATATACTTTTTTCTCATTCTGAAAAGGAAGAGGACTCATTCCAAAAATCGCAACATTGTTCATTTTAAAATTAAGTAATTTTTATTTTTATAAACCACTTATATTCATAATTTTTTAATTTTACGGCCTTTTACGAGCTTTAATCTTAGTCATAAAAATTTTATTTATTTTAATTTTAACCTTATTTTAATTTTCATATTGACCTAAGCCGATTTTATACATATTACCTGAAATATGCATTTATTATATATTTACTTAAAATCAAAAAGCAAACTTAGCTTCTTTATTACTTTATGAAAATATTTATGCTAATATTTAAAAATAATTTAAAATTATTAATTATTATAAGTGCTTATCAAACTTATTTAAACTTTAACTGGACATATGCGAACGGTTACCATAATAGTTATTATATTATTTCTTGTTGCATCAATCTTTTTAGGATTATTTATAACTAAAATAAGCTCAACTAAGCTACAGGCAAGTTCACCTGCTTCAACAACCAAACTTTTAACAGACACAGCTTCTACTTCTGAGGAGGAAAATGCTTCAAGTAAAAAGCCGGGTGACGAGATTTCTACTACACAACCACAATTAAGCTCTATGGTTGAAAAGGTTGAAGTTTATCTAGATGGAACAAAAGATCAAGGAGGAATTTTTTTAGGGGAGGCAAATTATGGAATACCTTCACCTGAGGCAGCTAGTATATATGGAGAAAAATTTTCAAATTCAGGATACAGCCTTTTATGGAAAAACACTAATTATAATTTTGAACCAGGTTCAACTCATAACATCTTTATTTATACTTATATACCAAAATTTGGATGGGATTATATAAGGAAAACATTTGTAGTCCCTGGTGAAAGACAGCAATCTCCTAATATAAGGTTTTTTATAGATACTCCAGAAAATGGCGCCATAATAAGCCAAGATATTAACATAAGTGGATGGGCTGTTAATTTAGCAACTCCGGATTCCCCAGGTATAACATCTATTGAATTTTACCTTGATGGACCTAGAGGCTTTGGGAAAAGTTTAGGTAATGCTTCTCTTGGAACCCCCAGACAGGATGTAGCTGACGCAATGGGAAATCAGGCATATTTAAACAGTGGTTTTAATTTTCTTTTTTCGCCAAGCCAGCTTGAGCCAGGTAGCGACCACTCTATTTATGCTTATGCGATTTCTACTACAGGTGAATTTTCTGAAATAATTCTAAATATAAAGATTGATGGTGAGAAAAAAAGTGAAAATTCAATTATCTTTGTGCAGGATGATTTTGCTATCGAAATTGAAAAGGGCCTACTTAACATAAATGGATGGGCTGTTCCCAAGAATTACTTTGAAGAAATTACAACTAACCTAGGAGAAAAAGAATATTCCGTAAAGAAAATTGTTTTTACCTCTACAAAAAACGGGAATGAAGATATTTTTATAATGAACATAGATGGTTCAGACTTAACACAACTAACGGATAACCCTTCAAACGATATGTACCCACAAGTCACCCCAGATGGCAAAAAAATAATCTACACATCTGATATTAACGGCATATGGCAAATTATGATAATGAATGCTGATGGTTCAAATAAAAAACAACTTACAAATGCAAGATATAGGAGTGGGTACCCAACAATGACTTTTGACGGGAATTACATTTTTTATGAAGCATATATCGATAATAATTGGGAAATTTATAGGATGAACTCAGATGGAACAAATCCTACAAGACTTACTTTTAGCCCTAATACTGATGATTGGCATCCTTTTGCCCATCCTCTTGAATTTAAAATAATTTATGAATCTGGCTCAATAGGCAGTGAAGACATATTCTTTATGGATTATGATGGACATAATATAAAAAGAGTTTTAGATTTTAGCTCAAGAAAAAGAGTACCTTGTATCTCCAAAGATGGAAAATTCATTTCTTTTGCAGGTTATGAACAAGAAACAGCATCAATTTATATTGTAAATTCTGATGGGACAAATTTAAAAAGATTAACTAATAACCCTTCCTTAGACACTCATCCTTCAATTTCTGCTGATAATAAATATATCGCATTTGACAGCAATTTAAGTGGGAATCATGAAATCTATATAATGAATTTTGATGGAACTAACTTAAGACAACTTACCAACATCCCTGGAGATGATTGGGGAGCTGTTTTTTTATATCAACAATAGTTACCAAGCCTTAATATTATCAATATTTATTATAAAATTATAAACCAGTTATAAAGTACCCATAATGCGGAGCTGTTTTGGAGTTTTAAACTGTATTCTTACAGAACTTCCTATTGCCACTCCAAGCCATAATGACCAGATAATGTCTCGTGAAAATAAATAAAATGTAAGTTCGCTGATTTCTTTACTTCCGTTTAAAAAATTAGTTATTATAAAATTAGTAATTTGGCCACCTGACAAAATAAGTAATATCAATGGAACAATACCTAATATTAAAAAATTTTTATAATCAAAATAACTTTTTATGCCGTCATACACTCTTAAAATAGAGATTATAAAGCCAATCAAAAAACCAATAATTATAATAAATAAAATTTTTATAAAACTTATCATTGCAGGTGCTATTGTTACAGTTAAAAGACTTTCAAGTATATAATCAAATAAGCCAAATAAAACTATATAAAGAATTATATTTATATATGAAAGTACTATTAAAAATTTTTTCAAAAGTAGACCTCCGTTTTGCACTCTTTTTTGTGCGTTTATATTTTATTTTTTAATCTCAATTTTTAATATTAAAATGGGTTATATTTTTATCATGGAATTTTAGATGCCTCCTTTAAAATATCTTTTAATAGCTACAAATTGTTTTAAAAGCTTATTTAAAACTATAAAAAAATGTTATTTAATATATAATAACTAAAAATCTTAATTTTAGAAAATAATAAGAAGATAAAGGACTTGATTTTTGAGTATATTAATAACCGGTGGAGCAGGTTTTATAGGCTCGAATTTATGTGAGAAGCTAGTAAGCTTAGGGCTAGACGTAATTTGTTTAGATAACTTCAACAATTTTTATAATCCAAAGATAAAAAAATCTAATATAACTGGCCTCATTTCTAAAGAAAATTTTAAACTTATAAGAGGAGATATTTTAGATAAAGAAGCTCTTGAAAAAATCTTTATAGAAAATGAGATTGAAATAATAGTTCACTTAGCTGCAATGGCAGGGGTTAGGCCTTCGATAGAAAATCCACTACTTTATGAGAAAGTAAATATTGAAGGAACGTTAAATATATTAGAATGCATGAGAAAATTTAAATTAAATAAACTAATTTTTGCTTCTTCTTCTTCAGTTTATGGAGGAAACAAAAAAATCCCATTTTCAGAAAGCGACAGTGTTGATAACCCTATATCGCCATACGCGGCTACAAAAAAAGCTGGGGAACTTTTATGCTATAATTATCACTATCTTTTTAATTTTGATGTTTTTTGTTTAAGATTTTTTACAGTTTATGGACCAAGACAAAGGCCTGAGATGGCAATCCATAAGTTTACAAGACAAATCTTTTCTCAACAAAATATAACTGTTTATGGAGATGGATCTTCAAGCAGAGATTATACTTATATCGACGATATAGTTACAGCTGTAATAGCAGCTATTAATAATATAAAGGGTTATGAAATAATTAACCTTGGCAATTCTAGTCCAATAAAGCTTATCAATTTAATAAAATTAATAGAAAATATTACTTGTATTAAGGCAAAAATAGTTTATGAACCTATGAAACCAGGAGACGTTTTTACAACTTATGCAAATATAACAAAAGCAAAAAAGTTGCTTAACTTTACGCCTGAAACACCAATTAATAAAGGAATTGAGAAATTCATTTCATGGTATATAAACATGAAGAAAGATGGAAAATTATATGAACAATAATCAAAGGATATTAAAAGCAGAAAATAAGTCTGATGATAAAGAAAATATCGATATATCTATTGTAATCCCTGTGTACAATGAAGAAAAAAGTATTCCATACCTTTATGAAAGTTTAAATAACGTCCTTCCAAACTTAGGCAAAAAATATGAGGTAATCTTAATTGATGATGGGAGCACAGACAGAACTTTTGAAGAACTTTTAAAGGTTCATGAAAAAAACAATAATTACAAAATTATAAAGTTTAGAAGAAATTTTGGCCAAACTCCTGCAATGAGTGCTGGATTTGATTATGCAAAAGGAGAAATAATAATAACACTTGATGCAGATCTCCAAAACGATCCCAGTGATATCCCTTTACTCCTTGAAAAAATCTATGAAGGATATGACGTAGTTTCTGGATGGAGAATAAACAGGCAGGATAAAGCTGTATCAAGAAAATTCCCCTCAAAAGTTGCCAACTGGTTAATTGCAAAGTTAACTAAAGTGAACATCCATGACTATGGTTGCACACTAAAAGCTTACAAAAAAGATGTAATTAAAAATATTGAGCTCTATGGTGAAATGCATAGATACATACCTGCTGTCGCAAGTTGGATGGGTGTTAAAGTTGCTGAAGTTCCAGTGCATCATCACAGCAGAAAATTTGGCAAATCAAAATATGGGATTTCAAGAACAATTAGAGTTATTCTTGACATAATCACAATAAAATATTTATTAAGTTATTCACAAAGGCCTATTCAAATATTTGGGCTTGTTGGTCTCTTCACTGCTTTTATTGGGTTTATCCTGACTGCTTATCTAATAATAATGAGGATATTTTTTAGGGTTCCTCTCTCCGATAGACCCCTTTTTATTCTATCTATATTTATGATTTTTGTAGGAATCCAGCTAATAACAATGGGTATCCTTGCTGAATTAATAATGAGAACTTATCATGAGGCTTCAGGCAAACCAACTTATGCTATAAGAGAAATAATTGACTAAAAAATTTAGAACTGAAGCTTATTTAAAAAGTTTATTATAAACCTTCCAAATTCTCCGTCAAGAAGCTTGTAATCTAATATTTCTATAAATATTATAAATGATACGAAAAATATAAAAGCAAAAAAAAGATAATATAAAACTTTTGCAAGCCAAACTTTAAACAATTAAATCACCATGAAAAATTTTATAATTATTTATAATTATTTTTAATAATAGATTTTTTTAATAAAATTTCAAATTATTTATTTCCCACTAAAAGCATCTAAATTCTATGATAGCAATAAAAACAAAACTTTAAGGACCAGGATGAGTTATCTTAAGAAAACCATTTGAAGGCGAAGCGGGCATGGTTCCTCTTTTAAGAGGAGAGCGAAGCCTTAAAACTTGAGCAAGCTTTCCTCGCCGGGGAAAGCTTTGAGTGTTTTCTTAAGATAACTCATCCTGATTAAATAATTTATCTTTATCAAAGAATTTTAGATGCTTATATTCCCCCATATTCATTAAGATGCTGGGCAAGATAATGAAAAATTGTCCTAGCTACCACTTCTGCACCTTCTGGAGTGTAATGGACCCAATCTATCAAATAAGCATCTGGATTTTGAGATAAAGGGGTGTATATGTCAATTACAGGAACCCCATTTGTTGCGCCTACTTCATAAATTATTTTTTGGTAAGTTGGCCAATCAGCTTTTGAAGGTTCTTTAGTTGCATTTATATAACCAAGACTTTCAAGAAAAATTTGCGCACCAATATTTTTTGCTTTACCAACTATACCACTTAAATAGTATCTAAATTTATCAGTGCCACCCCCAGTATCATTTGTACCATATCCAATAATTACTATTTGAGGTTTATATTTAGCTATACTAGAATCAAACCTTTGAAAACCTCTACTTGCTGTTTCTCCCTGAATTCCACTTGCAATCACATTGTAGTCAGCACGCGGATAAGTTGATTCAAGCATATTACCAAGAATCTGAGGCCAGTTTGACAATGCTATTAAAGAATCCCCCATGCACGCAATAGTAACTTTGAAATTTGGTTTTACCTTTATATCAGCATTTTTGATATTAAAGCTTACCCTATTTGCCTCAAGATAAAAATCAGTTTTTATAGCCCCTCCATTTGTCATCTTTGGTGAAATTTGAAATTCAATAGAAACTTTCTTTTCCTCATTTACATCAATTTTATCAATTAAGAAAGTAACCTTTTCAGGAGAATTATCTATGCTGGCATTTTCACATCTTGCACTATTCTTTACTAAAATAGTATTGGCAGGAATGTTGCAGATAAGTTTTACATTTTTTGCTTCAATATCTCCAGTATTTTTAATAATAATACTTGCAGAAATTATATCTCCTGGCCAAGTATATTCATCATCTTTATCTTCTAGTTTTACTATTGACTCCCCGAGGTCAGGAAAAAGTTTAACAACAATACTTGCTTCCATGCTTATATTTTTGCCATCTTCACTTACAAGATTTATTTTTTGATTTATAGTCTCATTATCCTGAAAGCCATTTAAAACCTTTAGCCTAAATTTAAAATTAGTTTCCTTATTAATCTCATATGTAGCAAAATTCCAGATTATAGCATCATCTTCAATTTCAAAATTTTTGGGGTATATAAAATCACTTATTACTTCTGTTTTGGGAGGAATTTTAGCACTTATTATTACATTTCTCCCATTCATATCGCCAGTATTTGTAGTTAAAAAACTTACATCAATCTCATCTCCCATTCTTAGGTCTCCCTCATCTACATCCTTTAACTCTACAGGGCTTAAATAAAAAATTGGAGAGCTTACAATCTTAAATACAACTTGGGATTCTAACTTTTTTGTAAAATTTTCATCTTTTATTTTATATTGTAACTCAACGTCTTCTACTTTAATCTCAGTATCATTGTCAAGAGGTTTATCAACTATTAAAAAAAGGTGAACTTTAGCACCTTCACCTCTTTTAAGACTCCCTCCTTCAAGAATAACTTTGCCATTTTTTTCAAAATATTTTCCAGACCAAACGCTTGATTTTAATTTTGTATTACTTGGAATTTTAAACTCAATATAAACATCTTTTACTTCTCTAAAACCTGTATTTTGATAACTTAACTCAAGTTGAATTTCATCACCTGGTTTTATATCGTAAGGAGAAAGACTTTTTATATAATTGAAGTTTTCGTCATCAAAGCTAGGCGTAAGTTTTATTAAAAAAATATATGAAACTAAAAACCCAAGTCCAATAAATAAAATAATTATTGAAACTAAAACAGATATATTTAAAATTTTTGAACGAAATTTTTTAACTAGCATTTACAAATAATAAAAATATAAAAAATCCAATATCTAATAAAAAAAGAATCATGTAAGATGCTAAAAGTTTAAGCCCTCTTCTTTTACTTGAGCTAAATTTAGTTATCCTTAAAATTTCTATTATTATAGCCCCTAAAACAAATATATAAACAAAATTTAAATATCTATTCAAATATAGTTTTTTAAAAAATTCAACAAATGGATGATTCTTATGCCATGGGACTGTTTTTACTTTTTCAAAGTAATCAGGTGTAATTTTAAAAGTATCTGAATCAGGGTTATTTAAAAATTTACCTACATTTATTCTTGCAAGATCAGTTTTGCCATCAATTTTTAAATTAAGCTCAATGTAACTATAATTTAAATCATTAATAATTATTTCATCTGAGTAATCACTCTCATCAAGCTTGCAGTTAAAAGATATTTCTTTTTCAGAAATATTTATAATATCGTTTTCTTCAATGCCAATTTTTGTTACATTAGAAAATTTTCCATCTGTTGTAATTAATCCTGTAAAAGTTTTAACTTCCCTGTCTGAGCTCCAGGTAATATGTATATTTCCATCTTCATCTTGCCAAATAAAATACCCAAGACTCGCTCCTGGAACAAAAAAAACCTTAGAACAAGAGGTTAAAAATATTACAATAATTAATGTCAGTGCCAAAACTAAAAAAATATTTATTTTTAACTTATTTCCGCGACCTATTCTTTTTTTCATAACTTTAAATTTATCCTATTAATAGAACAAATAATCTTAGCTCTTTTAGCTTTTAAGCTTTTTAGCTTATTATGTTTTAATTTATTATTAGCCCATTTAGCCCATCTTTAAATTTAAAATTTAATCTTGTTTTAAAAGTAACCCATCTTTAGATATTTTTTTATTAAAAAGACAAATTAGATAAATCATCCATAAGGTCACCCCAGAAAAAATACTTCTAAAAATGTTTACAAATTTAGCAGGGTCATAAACTCTATTAATAAGAGGAATTGGACCCGGGATGTAAATGAAAAACCTATGATCTATTGCAGCAAATAAATATTTTGTTACTAAATCACCCCAATAAATACAAATAATAAGGAGAAATGCAAATTGTACCCATTGAAAATAATAAAGATTTTTTTCTTTTGCTGCCACATACAAAACAAATGGCACACTCCATATTAAGTATTGCGGGTGAAAATAGGAAATTGCAACATAGGAAAGATAAATTATTGCGCTGTAAGTCATGAGTAAGTCAAATGTTTTTTCTTTTTGCTTTATGAAGCTTAAAATTATTATTGTATATAAAACTACAAAAATGAAAATTTTATCATGAACAATTAGATCAAGTTTTGCTGAAATAATATAGTTAAAATGTTCTGCGTGTAATAAAGAAAATATTACACTTTTGCCAAAGTAAATATGTGAAAAAGCTTCAATTCCAATTAACCCAGAACATCCAATTACAATAAGCGGTATATAGTCTTTTTTCTTTTCAGCAAGAAATATAATAAGAAGTGGTAGTATCATTATAGGGAAAAACCTTATTGCTATGCCAAGAGCAAGCACAACTAAAGCCCAGTATTTTCTTTTCTTCTTTGCAAGTAATAAAGCTACTAAAGTTACAAATAGCCCTATAACGTCATGCCTTGCAAAAATATATATAACAAAAATAACAATTGGATTAAACATCCAATATTTAAATATTTTAAGTTTCTTTTCGCTATCTTTATCATAAAAAAGCCTCAACAAGACAAAAATACATGCAAAATCAAATAAAACATATAGAAATTTAAACAACGTAAGCATTAAAAAAACATTGTCACTTTTTACAAATTCAACCCATGAAACCCAGGTATCAGTATTAAGAAGAGTTTGCTTGTAGCTATCAACAAAAGGAAAAATAGTTTTAATTATAAAAAAATAAACAGAGTGAATAATATTAGTAATAAGCTGCTGAAAATCTGAACCAATATTACCATTATAAACTGTGTCTGCTGCTCTTTGAAAAGTTGACAGGAGGTCTCTTTGGAAAAAAAATGGAAGAAAAACTAATCTTATAAAAGCGCCACCTAAAAAATATTTATAGAAAAGTTTTGTAGAGTGTTTGTCATTTACAATCTCTGGAGATAGAAAAATGCAACCTATTTTTTTAAAAAATTTTTTTACATTACTAACTTTATTAGCCATATTGATCAAAACAATTAAAAGCCAAGTAATATTAAATTTTTATTTTTTTATTTTATTATTAAAATGCTAAAATGATGAAATATTTACTTAAAAAAACAATTTAAAAATAGCAAATAATAAAACAAGTAATAAAAATTATACAAAAAAATAAAAATAAAGATATAAAAATAAAAACAATTATTAGAAATTATTATTATATAATAATTGTTATAAAATAGTTATCGTAGCTTTTGTAAATTTATATTTCACTTATAATTTTTAATAACTTTATAAATTAAAAGCTTAAGTTCTAAAAAGCTAAGAAGGTTAAGATGGACCAAAAAAGCAACAAATCCCAAAGTAATTATGAAGCAAGTAAAGAATTTAAGACAATAGAAGAAAAAGTAAGACTAAAACATATTACAAAGGGCAAAGCGTCAAAATTTCAGAAATATTCAAACTTTTTTGTAGGCAAAAAAGGGTTATTTGCACTTTTAAAATATGAGCTTATTACATGTATTTTTTCAAATTGGCCTGGAGCCTTAGGCATTTTTTTAAGAGGAATTTTTTATAAATTTTTGTTTAAAAAAGTTGGCAAAGGTGTAAGTTTTGGAAGAAATATAACAGTAAGACATCCTAATAAGATAGAGATTGGAAATAATGTAGTGATAGATGATAATTGTATGCTTGATGCTAAAGGAGAAGACAATAAGGGGATAATCATCGAAGACAATGTATTTATTGGTAGGAATTCAATATTAAGCTGTAAAAATGGCAACATACTTTTAAAAGAAAATGTGAATATAGGATTTAATTGCGAAATATTTAGTGCAAACGAAGTTATTATTGGTAAAAATACATTAATCGCTGCTTATGTATACTTTGTGGGAGGAGGATATGACTACAATGACTATGAAAAACCTGCAACTGAAATGCCTGCTTTAAGTAAAGGCATATTTGTGGATGATAATTGTTGGTTTGGCGCAAAAGCACTTATATTTGACGGGGTAAAGATAGGAAATAACTCTATAATAGGAGGAGCTGCTTTGGTTAATAATGATATACCCGAATATTCAATAGCAGTAGGAATTCCTGCAAAAGTCATAAAAAATCGAAAAGAAAAGAATAATGAAAGTAAACAAACAGAAGTTAAAAAATAGTTTATTTACAGTGCTTAGAGTATTAATTAGTGTTGGTATACTATTTTTCCTTTTAAAAAGTCAATTTACAAATTTCTCTGAAATTATAAACTATTTTAGTACTGCAAAAGTAAACTACTGGCTTGTGGCAGCATCTTTTTTAATTTATTGGGTGGGAATATATCTTTTAGTGCTTAGATGGTATATCCTTCTTAAAACTCAAAATATTCAAGCATCTCAAAAATTTCTTTTTAGCTCTTACCTTGTTGGTTATTTTTTTAATAATTTTTTACCGACATCAATTGGAGGAGATGTTTATAGAATTTATGATACAGCAAAGCTAAAAAACAGTTCGGGCATGAAGGCAGCTTCAATTGTTTTAATGGAAAGGACAACCGGGGTAGTTAGCACCATTATTTATCTTGTATTTGCACTTGCTATTGGGTTTGTTAAAACGTCTAAAGTTGAATTTAAAATGGGAAATTTTACATTATCAAACAATATAATTGCTATTTTAATAATAGTTTTTTTTGCAATATCTGTATTTGTTATCCTTTTAATGCTGTTTCCTGATTTTTTTAGGCTAAATAAGATATTTAGAAAGTTAAAATTTCTTCATCGCTGGGAAGATAAATTAAAACAAGCTTATGATACTTTTAAAGGATTTAGACAGTATAAACTTATTTTGCTACTAACAATCATCCTAAGCTTAATTCTTCAGCTTGCATTTACTCTTAATTATTCATTTTGTAGCCAAGGACTTGGAATAAATAATTTAAGTTTAATTGCTTATATATTTATAATACAAATAAGTTCCATTTTAACAATGATTCCTATTTCAATTGGCGGTATTGGAGTAAGAGAAGGAACTTTCGTAATTCTTGTTGGGGCTCTTGGAGGCTCAACAAGTATAGCTGCAATTGTATCGATCGTAGTCCTTGTAATAATCTTAACTCCTGGAATCTGTGGTGGAATTATATACGCAATAAGACCTTATCTTGATAAAAAAAGGGCAAAAGAGGCTTCAATAAAAAGCTCCTCTCCTTTAGAAACAAGATAATAAAAAAGATAATAGTTTAAAAAGATAATAGTTTAAATAAAATAGCCAATAAAGATAAATTACTTAAAAGCTACCGACCTTTTAAATAATTTAATGTATACTTAAAAGTTTTTTGGGGGCCACTTTTAAATAAGTGTGTAAAGAACTTCTTTATAGGTAGACTTTCTTTATAATTTTTATTACTAGATTTAATATTTTTTAGTTTATTATATTCACTAAGACCCTCTTGTCCATCTATTAAACTTGAATCACCTTTAGCAGCACTTCTTAACGGGTCTACGCAATACCTTATCAAAGGCCTGCAAACATTTTCCCAAGTATAATCTTTAGAAATTTCTGAAAGATTTTTAACACATTTTTTATAATAATCTTTATCTTCTGCAAGTTTTAAAATTGCATTTGCAATACCTTCTGGATCTTTTTCTTTAACCACTAAGCCGAGTTCTTTTTCTTTTATAATCTCACTAAAAAAATCACCTTCAGTTGAAATAATTGGAATGTTTGCCCAAATATAATCAAGAACCCTTGTTCTAAAAGAAAATCTTGTTTCAATATGAACTGGGTGGGTAATTATTCCAACATCAGATTCTAAAAGATAATTTTGTCTTTCCTCATAAGGAACCCACCCAAAATTAAAGAAA
>Ga0255345_1003819_pt1 | contig 17169 bp, 14 predicted proteins | sample wastewater_treat_6_FD_192415 | JGI IMG/M metagenome (GOLD analysis project Ga0255345, IMG submission 192415) | Wastewater microbial communities from Lulu Island WWTP, Vancouver, Canada - plant20 | ecosystem: Engineered > WWTP > Wastewater > Unclassified | place: Canada: Vancouver, British... | reverse complement strand
CAACAACAATACTTATAGATAGATTCTACTTCCTCCTTAATCATACCTATTTTTTATAATAACATTCCAGATATTAAATGTCTGTTAAGTGATTTCCTACGCCTCATAAAAAAAGCTCAATTTTCATCAGCATTATTTCAAGTGTGATCAAAAGGTTGGATTACTAATTCCGCCTTTGATTCTATGAAGCTTCATTCTACTGAAGATTCATTAACGTCGGCTTTTTTTACCCTCAACGTTGGTTTATTAAGGAGCGTAACGTTGGATTATTTCACCAAAGGAGGAAGAATTGGAGGTTTTATGCGAAACACAAAAAGATGTGAATTGGGAACTGGTTCAAGCAGAAATTGCCCTAATAGATGAATGCTCCAAGAAGTCTTTGGAAGATTTCATCTTGGGCAAGTTTGATGAAGAGTGTCTGGGTGACAGTCCGCCTGAATCGGACCGGTACGTCCCCGAAGGAGATTGGATTGATTGGTTTCCTCCTCCGCCACGTATGACAGAAGAGGAACTGGATGTACTCACTGATTGGGTTGAGATTGAAGCGGAAAAGCATAATCTTGAACCGGACCCGGATACTTACCCACTCGAAGATTATTTTGTAACAAAGGAGAAATATGGAAAAACAGATGATCCAACTCAAAATCCCTGTTCCACCTGCGCCACTTCTAGAACAGGCAGTGGGTTACCGAAATTATCGGAATACCCATTATCTTGCCCTCTGGTGGGAACCCTGGGGAGATGAGGTCATGGTATCGGATGGTCTGGTGACCTTTACTGGTCTCTGGCCAGGCTACCTGGCCTACGTGCAACATAAATCAGTTCGTCCTCTCCTGACGGAGTTCAACCTGGGTTCTTCTGAAAATCCTGCAGACTATCACTTGATTATCGATCTGTTTGAGCGGCGGGCTTTCGTTGCGCCATGCAAAGTAGCAGATCGCTTTCAAGCAACCCAAAGGAACCAGGGAGTAAAGCTGGAAAAGCCTGTCTCCCTTTCGTCAGAAGAAATAGAGAAATGGGTCGAGGAATTGGAGCAACAACTCTTGCACTTCCCTAGCATGGATGAACTCATGGCGCAAATTGCAGAAGACGAGAAGCTCGTTGCTGCGCTTGAACACTGGTTGGACGATCAAACGCCCAGTCTATAAAACAACAAGGAGATACAGAATGACATGCAAAGTGACTGTTCAAAAGAATACTTTTTCTGAAAGCCTGGCAATTGTTGGGCGAGCGGTAGGTTTTCACTCCCATCTACCGATCTTGTCGAACATTTTGCTCAGTAAGGATGAGGATCAGCTTCGCCTCTCGGCTACCGACTTGACCGTGGGGGTCACGGTTTGGATGGATGCCAATTTGGACGGCGACCTGGGTTTGACCTTACCTGCCAAAACACTAACCGATGTGATCAACAGCTTAACAGATTCCGAAGTCGTTTTTTCGGTAAACGGGAAACCGGAAGCATCGTTGAAGTGCGGAACCTATAAAGGGATTGTCAAGGGAATTGATGCATCCGAGTTTCCAACCATCCCGGAGTACCCTATCACCAATGGGGTTTCAATGGACGCAAGTATGTTCAAAGAGATGATCCAAAAGGTTGCGTTCGCTGCTTCCATGGATGATACCCGACCTGTACTGACTGGAGTTTTGATGAGCATGGATGGAAAGAGCGTATCCATGGTCGGAACGGATGGATTCCGTCTCGCTATCTGTAAAGCGATCCTTCCAGACCTGTTTGCCAAGAAGCAGTTAATCATACCGGCTTCTGCATTGAAAGAGGTGATGCGTATCCTGAACGCGACTAAAACAGCCAGGATCACTCTTGTTTTACCCACGAATAGCAGCCAGGTGGTGTTCCGTTGTGAAAACGTGCAGATTGTTTCACAATTGATCGATGGGAAATTCCCGGATTATCAGGCGATTCTACCCAAAGGTCACAAGACCAGAGCAGTCCTTGACACGGGTGAACTGCTCAAAGCCTGCAAACAGGCCAGCATCATTGCTCGCGAAGGTAGCAATGTAGTGCGGTTTCACTTTCAACCCGGAGCTGATCAAACAGGGAAGGTCAAACTGTTGGCCGAATCCGATGAGACCGGCGCGAGTGAGATAGAACTTGATGCCACGGTTGAAGGACAGGAATTGGAGATCGCATTCAATGTGAAATTCTTGCAAGATGGGTTGGAAGCAATCACTACCAAAAAAGTGACCATTGAGGCGAATGCCCACAACACACCGGCGGTACTCCATTCAACAGGAGATGAGGAGAATTTATACGTTTTAATGCCCATGCATATCGATGGAAAATAATAAAAATGGAGGGAGTTACTGCTCCCTCCATAACTGACTTCTGATTCACAAGTCAATAAATGTTCAGGTAAGAAGTGCTTTCAACAAAAATTGCGCACGCTCATATGCGTCTCTTTGGATCTGTGCTCGAGTTTCTGGCTCATTTTCATCTAGAAAATTGGTTACAAATACAGGGCCAACAGAGTCTGAAGCCGAAAATTTTTCAGATAAAATCGCTAATCCCTCATGTATCAAAGGATGATCAGGAAATGTTCGGAACGCCTCAACCAATGCATCCATCCCATCCGGAAAATTAGTTAAACAATAATAAATATCGTAGGCATCTTTTTCTTTGAGTCTACTATTCAAAGCCTGCGCTTTCATTATGAGAAATGGGACAATCGAAGCAACTTGAATGGAAGCCCGATCCTTTCCACCCTCTGGCAAAGTACCCTCTATCGTTATTTGAATAGGGTTTTGAAAGGCAAGATCACAAGCACGCGCTTTTCTGGGATGCATATCTTGAACATTCTGCGTTCTGTGCTTCTTGCTCGTCCCTCCATATTCGCCGGCCAAGAAATCCACTTCAACTGTAATCTCTTGATCGTCGACCTGTAAAGTACGATAAAAAATAAACGGCTGATCCCCTTGAACATATCCTCGTTTGGAAAGCAATTGCATGATTGAGCGGTAACCGACTTCCTGGATAGTATTTTGATCCAGTGCGACATCTACATCAATTGTTCCAATGTGTTCAGAAACTCCCTGATCAAATAATAATCCAGGAACAGAACCACCTACCAACACAATTCCATCTCGGTAGTCATACAAAAGCCGAGCAACTTCCAGAAGTACTCTGTGCGCAGCCTCTACTAGGAGGCGATCATATTCATTTTTAGTTGTTGCCATCTTGGATTAATCACCTCTCTAAATAGGAAATCTGCTGCTTCTTCGCCACGTCCTGGGTAACGTTTCAGATCAAGATAAACCTGAACCGGTTCGGAGATTTCTAGATCACCGATTGACTTGGCGTTCCAAAATACACCATCATCGTATGGTTGAATCAAAATGATGTTGGCTCCACTTTCGACGGGTTTCAAACCCACTTTTTCGGCCACCGAATCAATATCTCGGCTGACATATAACATTGCACGTTGACCCCTGACCATTGGGGCTAAACGATTGCTCGCCGAAAAACCAGTCAAGGCATAAGGAATGTTCATCATTCTACATGTATCAGCGATCTCGATTTCTAAATCTTGCAGCGGCTTCATTGAGTAGTAATTCTTTTGGACATTGCGTTTAATGGTGTAGTTATTGCTCCAATCTGCTAAAAGATTTTCTGGTTGGGTTAATGAGATACCTTGCGATGTCTTTTTTAACCATTCTTCTTCAATCAATTTCTTGCTTACCTGCGTGATCATACCAAGACTGACTTGAGCTTCTTTCGCAAGATCGATTGCTTTCCAGGTTCGATATGGGTAAACGAGTAAAACACGTAATATCCGTTCGGATTTTGGCGAGTAGATCGACGACAGACCCGTTTTGAAAGGAAATTGATTTCCTGATTTTTCTCGATTGATAAAAATCTGTTGGAAAGCAATGGAACAATTTCCAGATAAATCGACATACCCGATTCCAGATTCCTTGCAAATGGCAGCTGATCTAGGGGCTATGTAAGGCGCAACAAATATCCCATAGGATGCGGGGTCATTTTGAATCCGTCTCACGAGTAAATTGACTGCCTCTCTCGTGCTTTTTGGAGTTCCCAGAGTTTTTATTTCAAGGTAAACGATCTGTTTGAATCCCTCCCCACGAACAATCGCTTGATAATCAGGCATGTCTTTAGCAGGCAGCTCCTCTATGGAATCGATTGTAAGGGATGGCACAACCGAAAGGCATTCCCTGAATGCAAACAATCCTTTTTTAGAGACATCTGCTTCTTTTAACATAATAACCTCTTTTAATACTTATTAAAACATATGTTTTCATTAAAAACAAGATGGATAATCAGTCAGTTTTAATAGAATGGGGAGTTTTAATAACTATTAAAACACCATAACTGTACTCTCAGGAAGTTATCTGTATCACCCTCCATGTCAATTTGATCAACACACAGGACCATAAAAAAGGTTCACAAACATTTCGTTTCCGACCCTTTTTTGCTGTTCTGTATGGCATTTCACTACAGACACAAGAACGTTGGCTATTTTTACAATTCAACGTCGGTTATTCAATCCATATCTAATCCAAAGGAGGATCACATGAATGTATACGAAGACAAATACCTGCGTGAAAAGGTGAACCGTATTATCGCCAGGCAGAAGGAGGGTAAGATCATCATCGCTGCTTATAAAGATGGCAGTGGCTTACCTGCGAGAGAAGATCTCGGTCAGGAACTGACACGGGCAGCTTACCCATACGATTATGCAGTTGGTAAAGCCGGCTTCCTTAACTACGATTCGGAACTCGGAGCTTACCTGTTTACCGCAAAATCGGGTGAGAAACTACCTCAAGTGTTAGCTAACTACCGAATTCTTACTCTAGGTGAAGCAATCCTCGATGTAAAGGACCGGAGTATCCATATTCAATGCGGCGAAACCAGCGTCACCTTTACCGGAGCACAACCCTGGAAAGGTCTGTACGAAGTTCTGAGAGAGGTCAACGAAGAACTGGCTCGAGTCAATTCTGGGATTGTTGTTTGGAAGATTGTTTCGAAGGAAAGCAGGGATTCCAAATCGGGTGATCGTTTATTTCCTGAAGCGGTACCAAAGCTTCGGAACGGGCAAGCAATGGCACATGCCACCGGCTATGCCTATGACACCGATCACAACCTGGCGTATATTGGCCTTGTAGGTTACAAGACCAGCCTGGAGTCACTACGAGTGACTCTTATGTGCGGGAAATCCCTACAAATGACTCAGGACGGCCTAAGCGACGTATCCCTGATTCCCACTGATAAGTATGAACAAGCCTGGCAAGCCATGCCTGAATACACCAGTCATCATGTCGGGTTTGTATCTCGGCTTGCGCTTCCTGGAAAATGGGAACCAGAAGACCTCAGTGCATATCTGCTTATTTTTCGAGGAACACCCGACCCGGGAAAGGAATTGATTCAGCTTTTCATCGAACGAATCAAAGAAGCTCTGGAGGTGCCGATCCTGGATGAATGGTCGGTAGCCCTTTGGAAACAAGCTCGCAGCCGCAAGTTGGTTCAAGATCTGGTCACGGGTGGCGATTGTATCCTTGGTGCCAGAATTGACCTGCAAGCTGACTGGAAAGAACTGATATCCGAGTTACTAGCACAGGAGGAAATCTCACTGGCCATCTGATTGAACAAGTAAAACTACTCACTACATCACCCCGGAGGGGGCGCTTTTCATCCCCTCAAGGGGTTGGACGCGTCTCCTACGGGGATTATTTCGTAAAGGAGTGAACAATGCGTCCACCAGCAATCGAAAGAATGGGGTACTACCCCACGGATGAACCGGTTGTCGAGATCATCCGCACTTACCTGAAACCGCCCAGCGAAAGAGGGCGGTTATTTGACCCCTGCGCAGGGGAAGGGAAAGCTGCTTCTTCCTTGGGCAACGCACTCAACTGCGAAACCTGGGGTGTGGAGCTCTCACCAGAACGAGCAGGGAAAGCTCAAAACGTAATGGATAAGGTTTTCCAGGCTCCCTGGCAGGCTTGTGTTCTGAGCGACGAAAGTGTTTCCTGGCTCTACCTAAATCCGCCATACGAGTTTGACCGTTTTGAGGGTCAAAAACGTCTGGAATGGGACTTTCTTAAGACGACCTCCTCCAAGCTGATGCGTGGCGGGCTGCTGACCTATATCATCCCACAGAAAATCCTGGGAATGATTGAAGTTGCTCGGCTTTTGGCCGGGCATTATGAAGCTATCACGGTCTATCGGTTTCCGGATGGATTGTACGAGAAATTCAAGCAGGTGGTGGTGTTGGCCTACAAGCGCAAGCTCTACCAGCTACCCACAGACAAGGAGGTTCAATCACTTCAAAGCCTTGCATCGATGGATCTGGAACCTATCCAACCTGTTGTTGAACCGATCTATCAACTGCTGTCTGCACCATCACGAGGAGCAAATGGCAAACCTGTGGTGTTCAAGCGAACAGATTGGGAACCGGAAGAGGTGGTTGAAGCCACAAAGGAAGCTGGTGTCCACACGACCAATGATTGGCTTGACATGATTCACCCAACGCGTGGTCTGGCTCAACTCTCTCAACCAGTCATGCCCTTGAAGAAAGGACATATCGCTATGCTCATGGCCTCTGGCATGATGGGCACAGTGAAGCTGGCTGATGAAGAAGGTAAGCCAATGTTGATCAAGGGACGGGTGATCAAGGTGGTGGAAAAGACTGAACAGCCAGATTCCAAAGAAACAGATACAGTTGTTGAAACCTACAAGGATCGTTTTGTTACTACGGTAGCTGTGCTGAAGCAGGATGGCATCCAGGTGATCCAGGATGTTAAAGGACTTTCAGAGTTCATGAAAATTCACGGCGAGAAAATCGCCGCCCATGTGCTGGAAACCTATAAGCCCATCTATAACCTGGATCCGACTGCAAACGAAATTGAAATCCTCGATAGGCTTGGTACGCAACGAAAAGCACTTCCCGGACAAGAGCATGCTGGTTTGCTTCCTGCGCAAAGACATGCAGCAGCGGCATTGGCTCGTTCAATTCGTAAAAATGGCGTGGCTAACTGCCAGGCAGAAATGGGGACTGGAAAGACGACAATATCGACGGGCGTGATAGAGCTGCTGGATGCTTACCCGGCAATCGTGCTTTGCCCTCCACACCTCGTACCCAAATGGATTCGCGAAATCGAGGAAGTGATCCCAGGAGCATATGCACGAGAAATCCGTCGCATCGGTCGGAATAGTGACGAAGTTTATGATGTGAACGATGTCCGTGAATTCCTGGATCAATATAAAGCAGCCTGTGATGCTGCTCAAAAGAAAGGAGGTTCAAAGCCCAAATGGGTGGCAGTGGTAGCACACACCTCTGCCAAGTTTGGGGCAGGATGGCAGCCGGCGGTTATCAACAGGAAAGCAAGAGACCCACTGACTGGAAAGATTGTGGATGACTGTGCTTGTCCGGGTTGTGGTAAGGTCGTGATGGTCGAAAAGGACGGATTCATCGTTCCTGTGACTGATGCCTCTGAATTGGCAGAAAAACGCCAATTCTGCCGCAATCGAATCCCTGGCTGGGAGTTGGATGCAGACAGGAGGACGAAACTTGATACCAACGGTAACTCGGTATGGGGCACGCGTCCATGTGGGACACCATTGTTTGAGTTCAATGGGGCGAGGCGGCATAGCATTTCGGAGTACATTACCAAACATGCTAAGGGCGCTTTCAAGCTTCTGATAGCCGATGAGGTCCATCAGTTTAAATCCAAGTCATCTGATCGAGGAGTCGCGTTCCATCAACTGGTAACAGCGGTGAAGTGGACTCTGACGCTCACCGGGACATTCTTTGGCGGCAAAAGCACCTCAATTTTCTGGCTGCTGCATCGCCTGAATCATGGCGTCCGTCGTGATTTTGCTTTCCACGACGAGAAGCGCTGGGCGCGGTTGTATGGAGTGCTTGAAACTACCCGAAGACGGAGGCGCAACGAAGATGCCGATGAAGATGGCGTGTACACTGGTAACCGGCGTTACCGTAATCAGGCTAAAGAACAGCCGGGTGTCAGCCCGGCCATCGTGAGCAGGTTATTAGACACCACTATTTTCCTGAGCCTGAAGGATCTGAACCTGGCTCTGCCATCGTATAAAGAGGAAGTGGTTGCCCTGGATATGCTCGATGACCAGGGACAGCAATATCACAGCATGGACAGCAGTTTGAAACAACTGGCGATCCAATCGAGTCGTTACCTATCCACCTGGCTTCAATGGACTCTAGCCCGACCGAATTCTGCTTTTCGGGATGAGGTTGTGGTGGTAGATGAGGTGGATGATGGCGATGGTAAAACCGTACGAAAAGTACCGTTGATGGAGTTGCCGGCAATCAATCCGAATGGCCATAAATGGCTGCCGAAAGAGAACTGGCTGGCTGATTTCTGTAAGGTTGAAAAGCAGCAAGGGCGAAAAGTGCTGGTCTATGTTCGTCAGACTGGCAAGCGTGACATTCAAGATCGGGTGATGATGCCGCTGCAGGGCAACGGTCTACGAGTTTCCATACTAGGCGGTAATGTTGACCCACGCAAGCGAGAGGAATGGATCGCCAAACGTGTGAATACCATCGATGTTTTGATCTGTAATCCCCGGCTTGTGGAAACAGGCCTCGACCTGGTGCAATTCTCAACCGTAGTGTTCTTCGAGATCGAATATTCGCTCTATACGTTGTGGCAAAGCGTGCGACGTGTCTGGCGTTTGGGACAGACCCAGCCGGTCAAAGCGATTTTCTCGGTGTACTCGTCGGCGATGGAAGCAACAGCGCTGGCCTTGATGGGGAAAAAGATGAAGGCCGCGCAGCTCGTCTATGGTGATGAGGTCGGTGGCGCGATTGTTCCAGAGGAGGAAGGCGACTTTCTCACCCAGCTCGCTCGTGATGTACTGGAGGGTGCGAAGCTCTCTGACCTACAGACCTTGTTTGCTGATGATCTGCAGATCAGTCACAATCCGATGGGCAGCCTGACGACCCCGAGTGCGGTGATCATTCCTGGTCCGAAAGTGATGACCTGGGATGATTGGATGAGCCAGAAGACGGTGGTGGTCAGACGGACACGAAGAAAGGAGGTGGTACCGGAGGGACAGATGGGATTTGGAATTTAATCAATTAGGCTCTGGGGTGTCCCAGGGCCTTATTTTTTTAAAATAATTAAATTCATCTGCGTAAAAAATTAGGCTACATCATCCCTTTTGAATATCTAGCCGAACTTGTTCCATCCTAAGGAGGTCAAGAAGTTTAATATATTTAATCGCAAATGAGTTACATACATTAGGAATTTTTACTAGCTTTGCACCATTTCCAGTAGGATCTTCTTCTGTTACAACCGTGCAGTCATGCAAAATCGCTGTTGCTATAACAAAAGCATCAGCGTTGGATTTCGAGTTATTCAGATCTAGCAGGTTGGGAAATTGGCTTAAAATTTCAGATGCTTTTAATTGGATTTCTTTTTTTAATGGAACAAAAATATTCCGATGATTTTTCGCCCATTCGGTAACTATATCTTCTTGTTCTTGAAGCTCTATATAAACTTCATTCGAGGAAATAATTAGCCCAAATTCAGCCATTTGTGTGATCGCTTCCCATGCACCAGGAAAAACATCGAGGGGATAAACCCTACGCAGAGCCGTAAAAGAACAAGTATCAATTACATATTTTGGTTTAGTTTCCATGTTCTTTTACATCCCCACTAAATGACCTACGACGCTTATTTGTTTAATTCGGAGATTGAGAAATCCTGAAGCATCATTCAATGTAATGCGATCTTGCCCCATTGCATTAAGGACTAAATTAATATAAGTTTTTCCCGCCAAGCTAACAATTGTTTTAGCTGGAGAGATAGGTCTAGATTCCGATTTCTTTTGTTTAGTTTGATCAGGAATTTCCTGAAGAAATTGATCTCTTTTTGATTGGTAAAATTCCTTGGAAACCAAACCTATAGTAAGTAATCTTCTGACCACTGCCTCTCTGCTTACACCGAATTCATTGGATAGTTGAAGAATAACAAGGTCGGAAAAGAAAGTATCTCCGTTTGTTGACAATTTGTGTTGCGCATGCTCAAGAAATAGTTGATAGGGCATTAATATCTCAGCTGAGACCTTATTACAGAATACTTCGATTTCTTGTTTTTCTGGCGGTAATGTGATGTCAGGGTCTATTTCGCATACACCGGCAGTGCGTAATAAGATATGCGTAAGTTCGTGGAAAAGCGAGAAAATTCGACCAGCGGGAGAGTCCTTTCTATTCACTACAATCACTGGAAATTGAGATTCATATACAGAAAAACCTCTCATTTCACTGACGCTAACAGAGCTTGATTGAAAAACCAGAATGCCTAACCGCTCCAGCCTTTCTCTAAAGAAACGGAACGCATTGTACTTATTCGTAAATGAGGGAATTTTCGATAAATCAGAAAATAGAAGGCTCCTCACTTTTTCGGCAATTTCGGAAGGTTTTTCGTGTATATTAGCCGTTAACGAGAACTCGATTGGTTCTTCTTCCATTTCCTCAACCATGCGAACTGCAATTTCGCGCCGATTAATCGCGGTTCGTATCTCGCCAGCCAACTCATAAGATATTTCTGAAATTCCCGTAGAAGGTAATCTCCTGAAATCTTTCAATGGAAGACTTGCAGGCTTTGGTGGAATTGGCATGTAAAAAACGGCAAATAATTGTTTATAAATTCGAGCAATTTTATGTAATTGAACGACAGTTGGAGACGAAACACCATTTTCCCATTCCCGAAGTTTTTCAACAGGCACTCCAATTCTTTGAGAAGCGTCACTTATTGATAAATAAGCATACTGACGTCCCCATAAGAGCATTTCAGGCTTAACTGTGGAAAAAATTATCGTTGATCCAGGTGAATTTTCACGATCATTGAGATTTTCTTCATCCTCCAATTCATCCTGGAACAATTTACCCTGTTGTTCAGTCAACCGTTTCTCTTGTGTCATCATAATTCCCCTCGAAAAGCTTTATCTAAAACACTGGGTATAAAAGCTTCAAATATCGGTAAACTCTCTACGTGGGATAATTTAACGATATCCAATTTATTATAAACTTTTAATATTTCTTCCTGCTTAGTAATGTTAGGCATTGGAACAGAAAGGCTCAAGAACTGATCAGGATGTATACGGTTCCTCCTTCCTCCAATGCCTTTCGCAAAAATATTTAATTGATTATAGAACCATGGTGTAGCGAATAGAAACGCTAGATAATCAGGTATCGCACAGTTGGGTTTACATCGGAATGTCCTATATTCAGGTGATGCAAAGTATCCAACCAGTTGAGGTGGGCAAACGGCTAAAGCCCCTTCCCATCCTTTCACTTGTGATAGGATGATTGCACCTTCAAAGACATAATTAAAATGCTTGTAGGTTGTCTCTCCACCAATTACTGGATCTCGCGGAAACATTCCTTGTCCGTAAGCTTGTATACCTACCTGATTGTAAGCAACACCAGCAGAAATAGGTATCCGCTCTTCGTGTAATTCCAGAATATCTCCAAGAAGAATTTGGTTATCCTTTGCGTTTTGCATATGCAAATTTAGGATCAAATCCTGGGCTGAAACTTCAACCTGTTCTTGTAAAAAGAGAATTTCTTTGGCTCTTCCAAGAATTCCAGTGATCTTCCCAACAATCCGCTGCTGATCGGTCAACGAGGGCAGAGGTATAACTACAGGAAGTAATCGTTTGGCTTTTAATTCAGTTTTGATTCCCTGCGGCACCTGCTGCGAGAGAATATCCTGAAAATATTGGCTGCGAAGCAACCACCAAATGTAGCGAATATCCGCCTTTTCTTTATTGACCTGGTAAGCAGCATAATGAATAGTCGCTGCAGCTTTCCGGGTTGTTTCGGGGGTGTAAATCGCAATAGCGCCTTTCATTGCATTGATCCCTGAAAGGACCAGATCGCCCGGGTGGATCAGAATCATTTTTGTATTTGTTTCGGAATCGGTACGGTATTCGATTCCTCCGTCCGAAAAACGGATTTTGCTGATAATGGGAATGTCGCCCGACCGTACTAACGCTGGATCTGGTGTCTCATTTCTTTCTGTAAGGATTTCTCCTATTGCGACTTGCGGCCACTTCTCAGGCATTGCTGTCTTCTCCTGCCAGTAATTCCTGAATCTCCGCAATCAATTCACTGACCCGTGCCTGTTTGTCCGCAATATCTGCAATCAGCTCCTCAGGTGGGCGGTGAGCGAAACCGTTCTTGCGCTTGGGGTTGGCAGCGCTCAGGTCGTAATTCTTTTTTACAATCTCTTTCACCGGAACTATCCAACAGCGTTCGTTTTGGGGTGGATCGACTGGGCGTTCTTCTGCAGGGGCTTTCAACCATGCCTGGTATGCCTGCCACATTTCCAGGCAGTCCGGCAAATCGTTCTCGGCGATAGGCTTCTGGGTTTTGGTCAGGCTGAAGCCTACCGTGCTGACCTCGTAGTACCAGATTTGTTTGGTTGGCCCCAAATGGTCGAAGAATAACAAGTCTGTTTTGGGACCCGTGCCACTGGAAACCACATTGGCAAATACGCCTGTCGGTAGTGAGACAATTGCATAAAGGTTGTATTCTTCCAGCAGCTCTTTCTTGGTGTCTACATAAGCACGCTCGCTGGATTTGAACAGCACCCCTTCATCGATCACCATACCCACCCGGCCATCCCGGCGCAGGCGGTGCATGATATGCTGTACAAACAGAATCGAGGTGGCTGATGAAGGATAAGGGAAATTGGCTTTAACCGATTCGATATTTTCGGTGCCGCCAAATGGTGGATTGGTCAGGATGACATTAAATCGTTCTTTTTCCGTATATTTACGGATGTCATCCGATAAGGTGTTCTTGCGAACAATGTGCGGTACTGGAATTTCATGCAGTACCGTGTTCATCACACCAAGAAGATAGGGTAATGGTTTTTTCTCCTGGCCATAAAAGGTGGCGTCACGTAGTTTCTTAAACTGGGTGGTCAGAGAAACCTGATTTTCCAGCATATGTGCATAGGCTTCCACCAGGAAGCCGGCAGAGCCACAAGCCGGATCGTAAACGGTCTCCCCAATCTTTGGATCGACCATCTCCACCATAAATTGAATGATTGGTCTCGGGGTATAGAATTCGCCGGACATGCCGCCTTCGCGTCCCATACGAACCAGAAGACTTTCGTAGAGATGTGAAAGGGTATGCACATTTTCGGGCGCATGAAAATCAATTGTATCGATCACCGCGATGGCATCCCGCAGAATGTAACCGTCTTTGAGCATTTTGGACGGAGCCTCTTCGAATATCTGCCGGATGACTCCTTTTTCTTCGCTACCGGACATTTCACGTAAATAGGGGAAAAGATAATCGGTTAGAAAACGAAGGAGTGTTTTCCCAGTTAATCCGCTCAGGATAGCCTCGCCCATCTCGTGATCATGCTCATCGCTGCTGGCGAGTAATGGTTGGACAGCCTGTTGCTGTAAAAGCTGTTCCGATTTCACTTGCTCACTTGTATTTTCCAAACGTTGTTCGGAAGCCTCAACCGCTATATGTGCGGTTTTAATTTCCTCGTTATTTCTTTTTGTAGAGGTTTCCAGCGCGGTCAGGTATTTCTGTGCTGTTCTGAGTTCCGCTTGAGCATCGAGTTGAGTCTGCCTTGCCTGTTCAATTCGTCCGCCTGTCCAGACAGACCAACGATAATATCCGTCAATGATCCGTTCATACGACTGACCGGCATATTCGGCTTCATCGGCGCGTGTATCTTCTTGATCTTCATGAGATTTCAAAAATAATAACCAGGAAATTTGCTCGACATAATCGAGCAAACTCTGAGTGTTATCATCCCGGCGTAAAATATCGCATGCTCGCCAGAACTTAGTGTCAAGATCGTTTGGCATTATTGCTCCTTACGGATAAAGGTATTGAATCATTGTGTTTCGGGCTTGCACAAATTTCCGCATGCCGCCAAATAAAGGCGCAACCTGACCTACTTCTCTGCGGATGGGGGGAAGTTTAAAGACTTCTGGATCCAGAATCTCATCCAATCCACCTTGCACATATCGATCCACCAGAGCCCTAAGCACATTACGGGCCTGTTCGTTATATGTGGTAAAGAATTGCTGGTTCAAATTGAAAAGCGCTACCGCGCGTTCTTCCCGGCTGTACATGGTCTCACCAAAAGCGATATTGGCCAGGATATCAAAACTATCCACATCAGGTCGCTTGAGAATTTCTCCAAGAACCTCTACTGCGACCTGCCGTTCTTCTAATTTTTCGAGCAAGTTCCGGCGGCGTTCCGGATCAATCCAGCGGTTCCTTAATTCTAAGAGCGAGGAACATACCTCGATGATTTCCTTGCGGACCTTTTTGAGGTAGTCCTCTGGGGAAATTAAGTTACCTCTTGCATCCCGTTCTTCATATTTTTCATCCACGATATGCACTTCAAGCCCACTAACGCGAATCATCTTCTCTTTAGGTGGTTGAGAGGGTTTTAATTCGATGGAGATGATCTTTGGTGTTCCTTGTTCGATGACAATGGTCGAGGTTACTTTTTTATGCCCGTATGCAGATGTTGTGACCACAATTGTGCCGGCAGGAAGATCGGAAACCAGGAATTGACCATCTGATCCGGTTCGCTGTTGCACGATTTCATTTGGCCCAATCTGAACGGTTATCACGGCATCCGGAATTGGTGCGCCGGTTTTTTCAGAGGTAACTTTGCCGCCCAGCCAGCATACCCGCGGACCTTCTGTTTGAGCACCTCCAGTTGGAGGTGGGGTAGGTCGATCCCATTCATCGAATAGAGTTGTTGCATCCGTGTAGTCGATGATTCGAAACCAGTATTTATCCGTATCTTCACAGAGACGACTGCCGCGACCGATAATCTGTTTGAATACAGTCGGGGAAGTGACGGTTTTTAAGAAAACGATATTCCGCACTGATGGTGCATCAACACCTGTACTAAGCAAATCCACGGTGGAAGCTATTACCGGTGTCGGTTTATCAATAGCCTGGAATTTCTCCAACAGAGCCTGAGCGTCGCTTTCTTCTGAAACAATTCGTACCGCATAATTCGGGATATTAAGGTCGCGGTTCAGACGATTCATATGATCTCGAACTTCTAAGGCATGATCCTGATTGACGCAGAAGATCATCGTTTTTTCCATGCGGCCGTATACCCGCAACAGATTGGATAAATGCTCACAATGGACTTTTACTCGATCAGGAAGTGTGATTTGCCGTTCGAAATCGGATGTTTCATAGCGGTCTTTCAATGTCGCATCGGGAGGAATTTCAACGCTCACCCCATCATTGATTACATGATTCAGATCTAAACCTTCCACATCCAGATCTGTTTTGGCTTTATGAATTTTATAATTTGCCAGAAATCCGTCATCAATCCCTTGACCCAAGGAATAAGTAAAAATCGGTTCACCGAAATACTGAAATGTATCTACGTTATCACTGCGTTTGGGCGTAGCTGTCATGCCCAATTGAATGGCGTTCGGGAAATGACGTAGTATCTCATTCCAGGTGCCAAAACCGCTGCGATGGCATTCGTCGATGATGATCAAATCAAAATAATCGTTTGGTAACTGCTCAAACAATCGGAGACCATCGGCACTAACTGCATACATTCCTTGATAGATCCCAAAATATATCTGCCGGCCAAGAGGAATCTCCCCGCTGATTTCAGATCTCGGATCTCCTGCGCTGTCTTTGAAGGGTTCAAAAGCGTTATATGCCTGGCTACGCAATACAAGCCGGTCAGCGAGAAATAGCACCCGCTTGTTGGCAAAGTATCCCGATTTGATCAGCTTCCAAGCGATCTGAAAGGAGATGAACGTTTTTCCTGTACCGGTGGCCAGGTTCAAAAGAATGCGTTTTTGTCCCTTTAAAATTGCTTCGATTGTTCTGTTAACGGCTACTTCCTGGTAATAGCGCATAACTTTTTTACCAGTTGGATCTCGCCAATATGGACTTAGGAGTGGGTTGACAGGGCGGTTAGCATCTAATGAACGGAACTCACATAAACGTTGCCAAAGCTCTTCCGGTTTTGGAAACACCTCCATGGACAAAGATCTCTGGGTGTTTGTCGTGAAATCCCATTCATCATATCCGTGACCATTCGTAGAGTAGGCGAATAAAAGGCCGAGCTTTTCCGCATAACCCATTGCCTGCTGTAAACCTGCTCCAACAGAATGGTCTTCATCTTTGGCTTCGACAATTGCGATAGGCAATGATTCGCTGTATCGCAATAGATAATCAGCTTTCTGAGGAAGGAGGCGTTGATGTCCATCACCTTGCAGAACAATTTGCCCAGCGCTGATCGGATATTCCATCGTGATTTTTGGACCAATCCAGCCTGAGGATTGCAACGATGGGGTTATTAAATGGAGTTTGGTATCTTCTTCGTTATAGGTCATAATGCTCGTTTTTAGGCCACTGAGGAGGGACTATCCCTGAGGTTTTGGTGTTCTGTTCAACTCGGTTCCAAAATTTGAATTGGCTAACCAGTTATCTATTGCTTCTTTTCTAAATCGCCAATGCCTTCCAACTTTTTGGCATGGTATTTTTCCATCTTGCGCAAGTTTATATAGTGTGGAGAGAGGTATGCGAAGATATTTTGATGCTTCTTCAATCGTTAGTACTTGTGGAAAGTCGTCCATAATACCTTCTTTAAAATCAAAAGAATGAGTATTAAGAAATTATATACTCATTATTGATAGTTGCTAATCAAATAAGCTAGGAAAATCGGGATTATTGCTTTGGGTTTGGCGCAATACCCCATTTGGAAAATGCAGCATTGAGTATTTCCCCTGCATCCGGCGAACTCGCTGAGATACCCTTCTCTTTCATTTCATTTTCTGCTTCCCAAAGTGCCTGAACCATGCGACTGCGAAACTCACCATGCAAATGAGAAAAGGCATGATAAATCTTCATTAATTCAGTATCCACTGCAGGAAGACCAAGGATTGAATAAACCTCGGTTCCGAGTGTCCCCGCAATACATAGAATTTCTGGCCCTTCAGGTAAAAACTCACCATGCAACCAACCTAATACCTTGGAAGGTGGATAGCCTAACAGATCGCTAAAGGCTATGAAATCTTCCTCTCCCGCCTGGGATCGGCTCCATCGTTTGTACGCTCTGTTAAACCAGGCCGGAAAGTTGGACATGTGGCTTTACTTTTCAAGGATTACGATGTGGAATATGAAAAAT
>Ga0255345_1003794_pt1 | contig 17252 bp, 9 predicted proteins | sample wastewater_treat_6_FD_192415 | JGI IMG/M metagenome (GOLD analysis project Ga0255345, IMG submission 192415) | Wastewater microbial communities from Lulu Island WWTP, Vancouver, Canada - plant20 | ecosystem: Engineered > WWTP > Wastewater > Unclassified | place: Canada: Vancouver, British... | reverse complement strand
ATGCTGATGCTATTTTGGTATTGGAAAACGGCAGGATCATTGAGCGCGGCGACCACGATGAGCTTCTTGCTCAGAAGGGTAAATACTACCAGCTATATACCGGAATGTTTGAACTGGAATAAATGGTATTGCGGCGGTGTGCCGCCGCTCCGTATAGAAAGGTGTATTTGATGAAACGCGGCAGCGGTATCCTGCTTCCTGTTTTTTCTCTGCCGTCTCTTTACGGTATAGGCACTTTTGGGAAGGAAGCATACAATTTCATAGATTTTTTAGCAGCGGCGGGTCAGGAATACTGGCAGATGCTGCCGATGGGTCCGACGGGCTTTGGAGACTCTCCTTATCAGAGTTTTTCTGCTTACGCAGGGAACCCTTATTTTATTGATCTCGAATTTATGGCGGAGGATGGGCTCTTGAGCCGTGAAGAAATCGAGCTTGTGCCTCAAGGTGAGGATCTGATACAGGTCAACTATGGTATCCTGTATCATCAGAGGACATCGCTGCTCAGGAAAGGGTTTTCCCGTTTCGATACGCAATATGATGTTGCTTTTGATAATTTCCGCAAGGCAAATGCTGAATGGCTAAACGACTATGCTCTTTACATGTCGCTGAAACAGTATTTTGATATGAAGCCATGGCAGGATTGGGAGGATGCAGGCATCCGGATGTACAGGCGTGAGTCTGTTGAAAAGTATTCGGAATTACTGCAGAAAGATATTCTGTTTCATTGCTTTATTCAATTTTTATTCTTCAGTCAGTGGGATGGACTGCGGTCATATGCAAAACAAAAGGGGATAAAGTTTATAGGTGATATTCCAATTTACTTATCCATGGATTCTGCAGATGCCTGGGCATCATCGGAAATATTGCAATATGATAAAGAGAGAAGGCCATTAAAAGTGGGGGGAGTTCCTCCGGATTATTTCTCTGAAACAGGGCAATTGTGGGGCAATCCCCTTTACGATTGGGAAGAGATGAAAAAAGACGGCTATTGCTTTTGGATAAGGCGCCTCGCAGCATCATCGGAAATGTTTGATGCTGTGAGGCTGGACCATTTTCGCGGCTTTGAAAGCTACTGGAGTGTGCCTTTCGGAGAAGCTACAGCGGTGAAAGGTGAATGGATGCCGGGCCCGGGCATGGATCTCATCGGGAGGATCAAAGAGAAATTTCCAAAGCTCTGCATTATTGCAGAGGATTTGGGCTGCCTGACACCGGAAGTCCACGAACTGGTTAGGGCAGCCGGTTTTCCCGGCATGAATGTGCTGCAATTTGCCTTCGGCTCGGGAAATCGCTGCAGCTATCTACCCCACAGGCATAATATAAATTCTGTAGTATACACAGGCACCCACGACAATACCACAGTGAGAGGCTGGTTTGAGGACAAGGCACAAGAAGAGGAACGGGTATACGCAAAGAAATATCTGGGCTTATCCTCTGAAGAAGGATGGAATTGGGGCTTCATTCGAGGAGCAATGGGTTCCCCCGCAGATCTTTGCATCGTACAGATGCAGGATTATCTGGATCTGCCGGATTCCGCCCGCACCAATACTCCCGGAACTCTTGGCGGCAACTGGATGTGGCGCTTGGCCCCGGGGCAGCTGACTGACGGGCTTGCCGGAAAAATAGCGGAAATGACCCGACTCTATGATCGGGAAAGGCTTTGAATGGGTCGTGACCACGGGCCTGAAAACCTGCCTGCGCAGGGGCATTTGCTGCAGGTTAGTAAAGTGTACTCAACCCGAGGCAACGCAAATTGGGGAAAAAACCGATTTGCGTTGCTTTTAGCCATAAAAAAGGCAGAATTTAGCAAAAAAGCAACGGAATTTAGGAAAAGGTTAGGTTTCCGTTGCCTTTTCGCGAAAAAAGGCAACGGAAACGTTGAACAAACCAAATTCCCGTTGCTTTTACCCCGAAAAAGGGGCAGGAATTCGAAGAAAAGCAACGGAATTTATCAAAAAAGGCTATTCCCGTTGCTTTTCCGGGCGATGGAGTTTATGTTGTTATTTCGTTAAATCCAAATCTTATCCGATGATATAGTCGTAAAATAGTACAGTTTGATGCAATCGAAGTGAGGTATAATAATATACAGAATATAGCAAAGTAATATTTATAAATAGGAAATAGTTTATTTAAGGGAAGAAAGAGGAGTTATTATGAAACGATTAAAAACGATTTATAATAAAATGGCGAGCGGGATATCAGCTGCTGTTTCCCGCTTCCCTTTTACAGTATTATGCTTAGCGGCGACGGCAGCTTTAGTATGTTATCTGATCGGCCTTGATAAGTCTGCTCCGCAGAATGTAGAAAAGTTGATTTTCACCCTTGGAGTAGGTGCTTTTATCGGAATGGTGGCGCAATTTTCTTTTGAGGGTTTTTCCAGATTGTCCAACTCAAAACTATTAGTTTACGGAGTTGCCGCCTTGCTTACAGCCGGTTATTTCGTAATTCTTTGGCCGGCTCCGGAAATCAGTGCAGAGATAATCATTAGGAGTTTAGTTGCCGTATTTGCCATGATTTGTGCAGTGCTATGGATCCCTGCGTTTCGTGGCAGGACAGATTTCAATGTGGTATCGCTAATACATTTTAAGAGCTTTATAACATCATTTTTGTTCTCCTCCGTGCTTTCAGGCGGAACAGCAGCTATTTTGTTCGCAGTGGACACCCTGCTCATTAGAGTAGACGATAATGCCTATGGGTATTCGATGACGGTTATCTGGATCATCTTTGCTCCGATTTATTATCTGTCCCGGCTCCCAATATTCCAGGCTGACTGTAAGGATAAAGAGGCCTGCATAGATAGTGCCGCCGGATACCCACGCGTCCTTGAAATCCTGGTTTCCTATATTGCCATACCTCTTTTTACCGCATATACAATTGTACTGCTGGTCTATTTTATTAAAATACTAGCCACCACACAATGGCCTTCGGGACAGCTTGGGCCCATGGTTCTTGTGTATTCCGCTGCGGGGGTTGTGCTTCTTGTGCTTGCCAGTTTGCCTGAAAACCGGTTTGCTCATCTGTTTCGCATTATCTTTCCAAAGGTCTGGATCCCTATAGTGATAATGCAGATGGTTTCTGTCTGGATCAGAATCAATGCTTACGGAATTACAGAATCGCGCTATTACGTGGCACTATTTGCTGTGTTTTCATTAATTTCTGCCATATTTTTAAGCCTCAGATCAGTTTCAAAGAATAGATATATCGCACTACTGGCGGCAGCTTTTGCCATCTTCTCGATAATTCCTCCTATTGACGCCTTCTCCGTATCCCGGAATAGTCAGATCAACCGGATCGAGGGGATCCTGCAAGCCGAAGGCATGTTATCCGAAGGAGTTTTAATTTCAAAACCTAAGGCTTCCGATGAAACTAAAAGAGAGGTTACCAATATTATTCAGTACCTGGAGAATAATAGCTCTACAGAATATATTTCTTGGCTTCCCAAAGATTTTGAGATGTATCGGGATATGAAAAAAAACTTTGGCTTTGACCCCTCTTATTACTATCAACCCAATGACGATTATCGGTTTTTCTATGCCGCTCTCGACACAGGGATACCTTTGGATATATCCGGCTATGATGTATCGATGATTGTCAGTTCCCACATGAATGTTAACGATAAAAAAGATTTCGCCTTTGAAATCGATGACAAAAATTATACATTAACCGCCAACCGTATCAGCAGGAGCGATATGGAGCTTACAGTGCAGGATCAGTCCGGCATCCGGTTAATTGAGTTAAGCTTTCTTGACTATGCGGAATCCATGAAAAATAAATCCCTTGGAGGGAAAGACATGCTTCCTCCTAATGAGATGACCCATGTGAAAACAGAAAACGGAGCGGAGATAAAGATAATCTTCCAGAACATTACCATGGAAAATATTGGAGAAAATGATTTCTATGCTGACTATGCGGCCTATGTGCTCGTTAAAGTGACGGACTAATCAAGTGTAAAACGGGCTGTCGCATCCTGCTCTTTCTCAGTCCATTTCTTCTGTCTATAAGTTCGAAACAAAGAGATAATTTTGTTAATTTATTTTTACCAAAAGGTAAATGAATTTACCTTTTGGTAATTCTTTTTTATCCCTTAAGCTAGAGAAACCGCAGAAAATGCCCATTCTTCACGCATTTTTTTTTGGTATGCGATTTGCTCTATGTAATGTGTAAAATATATTCTTCACGATTCTTTCTACAAAAGTCAAGTGGGAAAGGAGGGAGGTTTTGCATGGCGGCGGATTCTTTTTTTGAACCGTCGCTTTTTTTGCCGCCTTGGAAAAAAAGCGATAAACCTCGGGAGCCGAGGACAGAGCCCCCGTCAAGACTTATATTATCCACCATTCAAGCAAAAAAACTCCCACACCAATTCCCACACCTATCAGGTCAAAACATGTCAAATTAGCACAATAAAAAATTATATAATAACAAAAACGCCATAACCTATTAAAAACACTTGGTTTTGGGCGCTTTTGTGTTGTTCACAATACTTTCGGACTTTACTCCCACACTGCTTCCCACATTGAGGCGGGGGCATATCAGCTGTCCAAAAGAAAATCTGTCAACTTAACAATCTTTATTCCGTCTTGTGTTACGGGATGATCAGTGTTACCGGCAATGACAACCTTTTCGTAATTGTCTCGTATATCGCGAAGCGGGGCAAGCTCCCGCTCCCTTGTCCCGGGATCGTTCATGGACTCCGTTACCTGAATATACTTCTTCTCATCGGCGCTGGCAGCAATGAAGTCCACTTCCTTATTGGCGACCTTTCCGATTGCGACATCATAGCCACGGCGCAGTAGCTCAAAATAAACGATGTTTTCGATGATATGTCCGGTGTCCATATCGCGGAAACCAAGCAAATAATTGCGTAGCCCGATATCCACAATGTAATACTTTCCGAGGGTTTTCAGGTACTCTTTCCCTTTAATATCAAAACGCTTTATTTCGTAAAACACATAGGATTCCAGCAGCGCAGCAACATAGGCCTGAATGGTGTGAACGGACGGATTGCCGTTCCTGTTGCTGTCAAGCAGCTTCTCATGGACAAGCTTATTGCTGATGGATGTTATAGACGTAATGTTGCCAATATTGTCGGCAAGGAACATGATGACCTTTCTCAGCAGATCCGGGTCCGTGATCTGCCGCTGCCCTCTGCGCCTCTCGCGCTCCAGAATATCACGCACGACAACGGTAGAGTATACACCGTCCAGTAGGGTCAGCACTTTGTCAGTGTTCAACCCAACATCTGCAATTCCGGGCATTCCCCCAAACTTCAGATAGGCCTCCAGCAGTTCTTTCGGCTCATAGCTTTCTCCGTCCTCATCATAAATACGCTTACCGATCCCGCCTTTTGGGCTTTTGCGTTCTCGAACGGTATAGCCATGAAAGTCAAGGAACTCGCGAAAAGATAGGGGAAACATTTTGATCTCAACACTTCTCCCGGCAAGATAAGTCGCATACTCCGAAGAAAGCAGGTAAGCGTTTGATCCGGTCACATAAATGTCACAGTCAAAATCTACGCGGAAGGAGTTAACCGCATCCTGCCACTGCTCAATGCGCTGGATCTCGTCAAAGAAAAGATAGGCGCGTTTTCTGTCTGGAAGGCGCTCCTTCACATATTGATACAGCGTTTCCACGCCCATTCTCCGAAACTCCATTGATTCAAAGTTGAGCTCGATGATCTGCTCTTCCGCAACGCCGTTATTGCGCAGATGCTGCGCCATCAGTTTCAGCAGGCTGGACTTGCCGCAGCGTCGGATTCCCGTTATGATTTTCACAGGCTCAGCGTCCTGAAATGCTATCAGCCGATGCAGATAAAGGTTGCGGCTTCGCAGTTCGCTTCCACTTTTTAGCATAGTATCACCTCCGCAAACAGCATAGCATAAAAATTTTGATAAATCAAGTTTGTGCTATCAATAGCACAAATAAGCCAGAATTCGACTTTTTATGCTGCATTTCAATTTCGCCAAACTCTGTCCTCTGTCTTGTGCTCTGTCTATATTAAGCCGATTGCCTTGAAAGAATGAATAACAAATAGTATAATCAGGTTGTAATTATTTGTATAAAAAGGTAACGACATGATGATGTCGCTACCCTTTTGACACGCGGAGGATGCTCTATGGAGAAATACAGCTCGGGTCTTGTCGCGGAAGCGTTTTGGTTTGTCGAATTTAAGAAGATTATTAAGCTAAGGCATGAAGGCAAGGCTTGGGATGAAATCAAAGATTTATGTATAAACGAGAACCTGCTTGGAATATCCAAAGAATACAGGGCTCTAAGGAACTACGGGTATTTAAAAAGCAGGGTTGATGTGCTTGACGAAGGACTGATTGAGATATTTCTTAATGCAGACCTCAATAACCAAAAGATCATCAACCTTATTTCAATCGCAAAGAAAAACAGACTGTTTTTTGAATTTCTTTATGAGGTTTACCGCGAGAAAGTTCAGTTGGGTGTGCCTGAGCTTACAGCCGGTGATATTAATATATTCTTTAAAAATAAACGGAACCAGAATGAGGATATAAGTAAATGGACCGACGTCACTTTAAAAAGACTAAGAGGCGCATATATGAACTTTTTAAAGGATTCGGGTCTTCTCACCGTCAGCGGCAAAACGAAGAAAATAACGCCCCCCATACTGGATGCGGCACTTGTAAACAACCTAAAGGATAACGGAGATGGAAATATTGTAAAAGCTCTCACGGGGGTGAACTGATGACAACAAAGCAGGAAATAAGATTAAATAAGCTTGAAGATATCATTAAAGAACCGGGCTTTGGAAAAAACAAAGGCCTTGGGAATGAAGTCCCATACTATATATACGACTACCCTGCTGAATATGAACTGCTGGTGAGAGAGCGGATAGATTACCTTGTGGCGAAATATTCAAAGGGCAGCCATGGTTTTCAAATAGTCGTCTTTGATCTATATGATATTATTATTGACTGCCTCCTTCGCGAAGGCTTTCTTGATCTGTGCATTGAGATGGAAAAATCAAAAGGCTTTCAGGAGATAACCAAAGCTGTCAACGAAATGCTCAGAATGGAAGAGGACAACCAAAGCAATGAGGTTCTTGCCCACATTAAAAACAATACACCGAAGGATGCAATCGTATTCATAAAAGGTGTTGGAAAATGCTTTCCTATGCTCCGCTCTCATAAGATTCTCAATAACTTGCATCAGTTCATAGATGATGTTCCCGTCATCATGTTCTTTCCGGGAAAATATGATGGACAATCATTAATGCTTTTTTCTGAAACGAAAGACGACAATTATTACAGAGCTTTCAAACTCGTAGAATAAAAGGAGACAGGCTATGTATATAAGGAACATGTTTCAAAAGAAAATCGACAGAGATTTAAAAGGCGTTATTAAAGTCGGTCAGGGTGACGATGAAAACGTCAGGCAGGAGCTTGAAGAATACGTCGTAACCAGGGAATTACAGAAGCACTTTGCCGACTTCTTCTCGAGCTATAAAAAAGGCATCGTGGGCAACACCGACAAGATGGGAGTCTGGATATCAGGTTTCTTCGGAAGCGGTAAATCTCACTTTCTTAAAATCCTGTCATATCTTTTGGAAAACAGAGTAGTTGATGGGAAGGCCGCCATAGAGTATTTCATTGAGGATAAGAAAATAAAGGATGAAATGGTCCTTGGGGACATAAAGCTTGCTGCAAGCGCGCCTGCCGACATTATCCTCTTTAACATCGATTCCAAAAGCGGCATGGCAGATTCGCAGAACAATAAGGAAGCAATTCTTTCTGTGTTCTTAAAGGTGTTTAACCAGCATTTAGGCTACTATGGCGCCAACCCCTTTATAGCAGATCTGGAAAGACATCTGTCGGAAGAAGGAAGATATGAAGAGTTCCAAAAGGCCTTTGCAGAGATCCGGGGCAAGGGATGGATGGAATCCAGGCATCAGTTCAGATTTATTCAGGATCAGATCTGTGATGCCTTAGTTGCAATCGATTATATGAGCATGGATGCTGCAAAGAACTGGTGCGAAAGTGCAACGGGAACCTACAACATTGATGTAGCCTCATTTGCACAGATGGTAAAGCAGCATATCGATAAAAAGGGAAACAATCATCACGTAGTGTTTTTGGTAGATGAAATCGGTCAGTACATAGGTGAAGATTCAAAGCTCATGCTAAACCTGCAGACCGTTACAGAGGATCTGGGAACGGCTTCCGGCGGCAAGGCTTGGATCGTAGTAACCAGCCAACAGGACATCGACAAAATTACCGAGGTAAGAGGCAACGATTTTTCTAAAATTCAGGGACGCTTTGACACAAGACTATCCCTTTCTTCCGCTAATGTGGATGAAGTCATCAAAAAGAGAATACTGAAAAAGACCGAAAGCGGAAAGCAGACATTAAAACTACTTTACGACGAAAAAGAGACTATAATTAAAAACCTCATTCTATTTAACGACGGCATAGAAAAGAAGCTTTACTTGGACAGAGATAACTTTGCTGCTGTATATCCTTTCGTTCCTTATCAATTCAATCTTCTTGGAAGCGTTTTAACCGCTATAAGGACTCATAGTTCCAGCGGAAAGCATTTGGCTGAAGGGGAACGCTCCATGCTTGCCCTTTTTAAAGAATCTGCCGAGAGGCTAAAGGATGAGAGCGAGGGAGCCATTGTTCCCTTTAATATGTTTTACGATGCCCTTGAAGAATTCTTGGACCATAGCCACAAAGGAGTTATCAGTCGGGCCTTGGATAATAAATACATAAACCCGGATAAGGATGAAGAGTGCTTCGATGTGAACGTGCTCAAGGTCCTTTTCATGGTTAAGCATGTAAAAGAGATTGAGGCCAATGTTGAGAACATTACCAGCCTGATGGTTTCTCATATAGATGGCGATAGGATCAGCCTCAAAGAGAAAGTAGAAGAAGCGTTGAAGCGCCTTATATCCCAGACACTGATCCAAAAAAACGGGACCGTCTATGTGTTTCTAACAAACGAAGAACAGGAAATAAACAGGGAAATTGATAATCAAAACTTAGAAACGCCTGAGATTATCGGCAAAGTATCTGAAATGATCTTTGATGGAATTTACGGAGAAAATAAGTATCGCTACCCTGCTTTCAACGGTCGCTATACATTCGGATTTAATCAAACCGTCGACGACAGGCCCTATAAAACAAATCAAAACTTCGATATTTCACTTAAAATATTAACCCCCAATTATGAGAATGCAATGGATGAGGCAACCTTACGGATGATGAGCGGCCAAAGCCCCTGTGTGATAGTGGCCCTTCCTGATGATAGGACATTTCTGGATGAAGTAAAAAGTGCTTTGAAGATCGAGAAATACTTAAAAAACAATACAGCAAACGTCCTCCAAAGACATATGGGGATAAGAGAAATCAAAAAGGTGGAGATGATAGAGAGGCGTGCAAACGCTCGGCTCTTCCTGGAGCAATCTCTGAAAAATGCGGATGTCTATACGAAAGGGGATAAACTTCAGATCGGAGCAAAGGATATTGCTTCAAAGATCAATGAGGCAATGGGCAAACTGGTGGATACGGTATTCCATAAACTCTCCTATATCGATACCCCTATCGGTGAAGCCGGTATCAGAGTCGTACTGAAAGGTACCAACAACACTCAGATTTCTATAGAAGGTGTCAATCAGACTCCCAATAAATTAGCCCTTGCCGATGTCCTTGACTTCATCAGCATGAACACGCAAAAGCATAATAAGACATCGATGAAGGCCATTATGGATCGGTTCAAAAAAGCTCCTTACGGCTTTATCGAAGACGATGTACAGTGGATCGTGGCGAAGCTTTTTAAAGATGGAGACATCACATTATTTGTAAATAGCGAAGTCGTATCTCTTCTTACAAAATCCGAGGAGGAAATCTACCGCTATTTAAGCCGAAAGGAATTCCTTGAAAAACTTCTTATGGAGAAGCGGGAAAAGGCAACGGATAAGCAGAAGAAATCTGTCAAAAGTGTGATGAAGGAGTTGTTTAATGTAACACCTTCAAGCGATGAAGACGATGCGGTACTTAAGAGCTTTCAGCAGTATGCAGAATATCTCAAAACAGATTTGGAGAAGCTTGAGATTCACTACAAAAACGAGCCAAGCTATCCCGGTGGAGTCGTGGTGAAAGAAGGGAAATCCCTTATACTAAACCTGCTGGGGATTCAATACGCCGCTGAATTTTTTAAAGCAGTAGATGAAAAGCAGGATGCTCTCTTAGAGTTTGCCGAAGATTACGAACCTGTGAAGGCTTTCTTTAGCGGAGATCAAATCGACATTTGGAACAGAAGCCTAAAGTTAATGAAGATATATGATGACAGCAAGACTTTTATTGTAAATAGCCGGATAGAAACAGTTGTGAGAGAAGTGAAAGATATCATCGCGAAAGCATCTCCCTACAGCGATATCAAGAAGCTTCCGGACCTTTTGGATAACTACTCGCTTCTTTACACTACCATGCTAACAGAAATGGAAGTGCCTGTTCAAGCGGTGATAACGGAAGCCCGCCAGCGGGTCAATGATGATTTGGAGAATAAGGAATGCAAAAACTTGTTTTCAAAGCAAGTCGCCGACCGCTTTGATGAGCTTGAGGAGAAGGCATCATCCTGTAATAACGTGGCTACCTTGCAAAATATAAAGGTTGAAGCCGATGCTCTTAAAGTCCGTTTCTTAAATGAAATCAGCAAAGAGGAAGCACGGTTAATTGCAGATAAAAAACCGGTGGAACCCGTAGCTGATGAAGATGACGGAGGGAATGACCCGCCAAAGCCAAAGATCCATAAGACGGTAAGCATTAAAACCATAAATACCGAGGCCACATGGCGCATCGAGACAGAGGCGGATGTTGACCAGTATGTGGAGACCTTAAAAGACAGATTAAAGCAGCAGATAAAAGACGATGTTATTCTCAATGTAGAGTTTTAGCGGAGGAAGTCCATGGACAAAGTAGCTATTAAAAACTTCGCCATCTGGGCCAGGAGAAAGCTGATAAGCGAAATTGCATATAAGGTAGGCCTTATGGGCATAACGGAAAAAGGGATCAAGGGACCTTTGCCCATGTCTACTGCCAATATACAGTTTTTTGACATCGGAACAGGAAAGCCGAAAGAAATATCAAACCATGAAATAAAACAGCGTAAGGCCCTCGTTGACAAAATCAGAGAAAAGGAAAGCACTTCGGATTATAAGACGGCCTTTCAATATGTGATTGAAGAGGTGGCCTACACATGGTTTAACCGATTGATCGCCATCCGGTTTATGGAAGTCAATGAATATCTGCCATCTCGGGTGAGGGTACTATCAAGCGAGACAGCAGGAAAAGCAGAACCTGATATGGTAACCACACCCTTTGAAACGGACATGGACTTTACCCCCTATGAAAAAGACAGAATCATGCAGCTTAAAGATGAAAACAAGCTGGATGAACTTTTCCGCATGCTCTTTATCAAGCAATGCAACAAGCTAAATGAAATTCTTCCGGAACTCTTTGAAAAGACTGCGGATTACACAGAGCTGCTCCTTACGATCTCCTTCACCGACGGCGATGGCATCGTGAGCCACTTAGTGAACGACATTAAAGAAAAAGACTTTACGGAAGCCGTGGAGATCATTGGGTGGTTGTATCAGTATTATAACACCGAGCCAAAGGATGAAGTGTTTGCACTCCTAAAGAAAAATGTAAAAATCACGAAAGAACGGATACCGGCGGCCACACAGCTATTCACTCCGGATTGGATTGTCCGCTATATGGTAGAGAACAGTTTGGGCAGGCTATGGATAGAACGAGAACGTGCGAGATCTGAAATATCAGATGAATACTTAAATGGCAGTTACTTTGGTTGGAAATATTACCTCGAGGAAGCGGAACAAGAAGAAAGCGTTAAGGCGGAGCTGGAGAAAATAAGAGCGGAATACAAGGAGCTCAATGCGGAAGATATTAAAATAATCGATCCTTGTATGGGAAGCGGCCATATATTAGCCTATGCCTTCGACGTACTCATGCAGATCTATGAGAGCCAAGGCTATACTCAAAGGGATGCAGCAGTAGCCATCATCGAAAACAATCTCTACGGACTGGATATAGATGATCGAGCCTATCAACTTGCCTATTTTGCCGTGATGATGAAAGCAAGGAAGTATGATCGCAGGTTTTTCACAAGAGGCATTACTCCAAACCTCTATTCCATTGAGGAAAGCAACACTGTAAAACGCCAGCATCTCAAGTATTTTGGTGCCGGATTAAGTGAACTGGAACACAACAATGCGCTGAATCAGATGAACTATTTATTGGACACTTTCAAAGATGCCAAAGAATATGGTTCTATCCTCAAGGTGAACGATTGCAGCTGGGAACTGCTACGACAATTTGTCTCTGAAACAAAACAAGAAGGGCAAATATCCTTTGACGATACTGGCATAGAAGAAACGAAAGAGCAGTTAAAGCGTCTAATTGATATCGGACAGGCAATGGCACAGAAATACGATGTCGTTGTGACCAATCCGCCCTATATGGGCTCCAGTGGGATGGGTGGAACTTTAAGCGAATATGTGAAAGCCAACTACCCGGACAGTAAATCGGATTTATTTGCAGTATTCATTGAACGCTGTGGACAGATGACGGAAAAGAACGGTTTTCAGGCAATGATTACTCAGCATGCCTGGATGTTCCTCTCTAGCTTTGAGAAGCTTAGATTAAAACTCTTAAACACAGATATGGTTAATATGACTCATCTTGGGCCAAGAGCCTTTGAGGAAATCGGTGGAGAGGTTGTACAGACAACAAGCTTCGTATTGCGAAAAAGCAATGTCAACAATTATAAAGGTGTATATTGCCGCCTGATTGAACCGACAACACAACAAGGCAAAGAAAAGATGTATTTAGCAGGTGAAAACCGCTATGCTACTGCACAGGATAACTTCTCTAAAATCCCCGGCTCGCCAGTTGCGTATTGGGCAAGCAATCAGGTTATTTATGTCTTTGAAAAAGGAAAAACGATTGATTTAATTGGCCAGGCAAGGCAAGGCATCATTCCAGGTAATGTGGATGAATTCATAAGGTTTTGGCATGAAGTCAATTTGATCAAAATTGGTTTTAACCATATGACTCATGAAGATATATGTGAATACGGTTACAAATGGTTTCCATATAATAAAGGTGGACCCTATAGAATGTGGTATGGAAATATTGAGCATATAATTAATATGGAAAATAACGGACAGGATATCAGGTATTCCAAAAAAAATAATAATTATCGATTGAGGGAACCCGATTTATATTTTAAGGAAGCAGTAACATGGTCTAAGATTTCGAGTGGCACATTTTCTGCAAGATTTATGCCCGTAGGTACATTATTCGATATCGCTGGTTGTTGTATTTTTATACTTGGAGACAACTTAAACTATATTTTAGGTTTATGTAATAGTACGATAGTAAGAAAAATTCTTACTATCATTAGCCCTACATTAAACTACGAGGTTGATCATATCAAAAAGATACCAGTATTTATGAATGATAAAGCAAAAGTAATTGTTGATACTTTGGTAGAGGATTGTACTGGTATTGCTAAAAAAGACTGGAATGCCTTTGAATCTTCCTGGAGTTTCAAACGTCATCCACTTGTTCCCTCTATATGGGAAAAACAAGAGCAGATAGATTCGCAGTTTGCCGCAACCAGAATGAAGGCGTTTGGACGGCTTGCATGGCACTATGAGAATTGGAAGCGTGAATGCGAATCTCGCTTCGTTCAGCTCAAAGCCAATGAAGAGGAACTCAACCGTATCTTCATCGAGATCTACGGTTTGCAGGACGTGCTGACACCGGAGGTTGAAGACAAAGATGTGACCGTCGCTAGAATCTACGACGCCAAAGAAGATATCTCCGAGAGCATGAAGGGGAACAAGTATGTACTAACTAAACAGGATGTAATCAAGAGCTTTGTTTCCTATGCCGTTGGCTGCATGTTTGGCAGGTATTCTCTTGATGTGGAAGGGCTTGCTTATGCAGGGGGCGATTGGGATGATTCGAAGTACAAAACATTCATCCCGGACAAGGACAATTGTCTTCCGATTACAGATGAAGAATACTTTAGCGACGACATCGTTGGCAGGTTCGTTGAATTCGTTCAATGCATATATGGCACAGAAACCCTTGAAGAAAACCTTGGCTTTATCGCAATGGCTCTTGGAAATAGGGGAGACACTTCGAGGGAGATCATCCGCAACTACTTCGTCAAGGATTTCTATAAGGACCATCTAAGAACCTATAAAAAGCGACCGATTTATTGGCTCTATGACAGCGGCAGGCAGGATGGCTTTAAGGCTCTAATTTACATGCACCGCTATCATGCCGATACCACCGGCCTTGTTCGTGTGGATTACCTTCACAAGATGCAGAGGGCCTATGAAAGCGAAATCGATCGGATGAAGGATCTTGCAGAAAACAGCAAAAATGCAAGAGAAGTGGCACGGGCAGAAAAGCGCAAAGAAAAGTTGATTAAGCAGCTGAAAGAAACCAAAGAATTTGATGAAAAGATAGCCCACCTGGCCCCCAGGCGCATAGAAATTGACCTTGATGATGGGGTAAAGGTAAACTACGAAAAGGTGCAGACCGATGCCAACGGTAAAATATATCACGTTTTGGCTAAAATATAATAAAGAGCATGATGTTTTTATGGGGATTGGAGGAGAGAGCATGTCAATTGAGGGATTGTTTTCCGGCGAATCTGAAAATGTTGAATATAAACAGATTGTGCCGAGGAATAGTTCTAACTATATGAAGACAGTTGTGGCTTTTGCCAACGGGTCAGGTGGGAAGCTGGTCTTTGGCGTTGAAGATAAAACCTTAAGGATTATAGGGTTCCCCAAGGAAAGTGTATTCCAAAAAGTGGATGACATCACGAATGCAATCTATGATAGTTGCGAACCGAGAATAACTCCTCGTGTCGCTGTCCAAGAAATCGATGGAAAAGCTGTGATAGTTGTTGAAATCCTTTCCGGCATGCAGCGCCCCTATTTCATTATAAGCATTGGGGTTATTGACGGCACTTTTGTCAGGGTTTCCGGTACAAGCCGCCGTGCTGAAGGGTATATGCTACAAGAGCTGATTTTGCAAGGAACCAACCGGAGCTTTGATCAACAGGTAAGTGAAAAAAAAGTAAGCGAGCAAGATATTTCACTCTTTTGCGATAGGTTGTATGAAAATGCGTTGATATTAAGTGCAGATGTTGAAGGTAAAGCTGATTTACAGAGAATAACAAAGTATCAACTTTTATCGTGGAAGTTATTAGCTGAGAAAAATGGCGACTATTATGCTACCAACGGATATCTTCTACTTACAGGAGATGAAGAAATGTTTCCTGAAGCAACCATTCAATGTGCCTTGTTTAAAGGTAAGGTTCGAGATATATTTATTGACCGAAAAGAATTTAAAGGCCCCCTCTATCAACAGATTGAAGATGCTTATAATTTTATTCTCCAGCATATTAGCATGGGTTCTCGAATTGAAAGTTTATATCGTCAGGATATTTATGAATTACCCATAAAGACAATTCGGGAAATGATTGTTAATGCGGTATGTCATCGCAGTTATTTGTCGCCGGGGAAGATTCAGGTGGCACTTTACGATGATAGGCTTGAAGTCACATCTCCCGGCATGCTGGATAATGAGATTACAATCGAGAAGATGAAGAGTGGACTTTCAAAAATCCGAAACAAATCTATTGCGGCTACATTCTCCTACATGAACATGATTGAAGCATGGGGTAGCGGAATCCCGCGTATGTTTCGGGAAGCTAAGGAATATGGACTTAAAGAGCCTGAATTAATCGATATGGGTAGCGATTTTCGTATAAATCTATATAGAAGGGTGCTGGCGACAGATGGTCAGGGGGTAATGGACCCTCGAATGACAGCAGATATTGATACTGATGATACCATTGATACCAAAACTGATACCAATGATACCAAAATTCTAGGACTTATTGATAAGAATCCGACAATCACCCAGGTGGAACTAAAAGAAAGATTAGGCTTATCGATTGCAACCGTCAAGCGCATAATGGCTGATATGCAGAAGCGAGGCGTAATTGAGCGGAAAGGATCCAGCCGCAAGGGAAAGTGGATCATCTCATCTTCTAAGGAGTAAGTATTATGGCGGAATTTAATCTTAAACAAATCACGGATAAATTAAACGCTGAGTTTGACTCTGATGTTCGGAAGCTTATCTTTTGGTATGACGCAGCCGCTGAGTTCAGCTCTGACATCGATACATTGGAGCTTGTCAATGCCAAGGTATTAAAGCTGAAATCAGATAACCAGTTTTATATAAAATACTTTCTGGAGCGCGAGGATACCACATCAAACTACTTGGTTTATGCTCCTTTTCTAAAGCCTGCACTGAAAGAAAACCATCTGGCGGATACCATTAGATATTCAAAGGAGTTTTTTGCAGATCGGGCATCTTTGCTGATCGTCGATCTTGGAATAGATGAAGGGTACAAGCATGTATTGCAGCGTTACAACAAATTCTTCAACGCAAAGGAGAGGACTCAGAAATTCTACGACCTTGAAATCGAGAATTACAATGAGCGAGTCATTGAAACAGCGCTTATGAGCGTTATTTGCAGGACGAAAGTAGTATCCTTTGAAGAGGTTGCCCGTATAGTGCTTGCAGACGGCGGGCTGGAAGATAACAAGTATCTTGCTGAGTTTACTAAATTTGATCTCATCGGGCCCTTTTGGAAGATGTGTGAAGAAACCTTTGGTTATGTAGATTCTTCACCATCCTTACATAAACTGGTGTATACACTTTTTGTTACATACACTTCCAGGGTTATCAAATCAGAACTGCCTAAGTCATGGGCCAATTACTGCTCTCATAAATCCGGAAGTATTGTCGCCTTTCTTGACAGCTTGATGAACAGCGCAATTTATAAGGATAAATTCGATGCCTTGTCGGACATGGTGTATCATACACTAAACGGCGATGCAGTCTTTGATGAATTGGATGCCAATGACTATTCTGGGCTTGAGATATTTAAGAAGGTCGACATTTCAATTCTCAAATGGATGATTGAAAGGCTTGAGAGCGAAGATACCGTTGCCAAATTAAATGGCTACACAATACCGGAATTATGTAAAATCCGAAGGAAGATGCACTTTGGATCAGTGTATTATTCTCATTATTACATTATTGAAAATGGCTATCACCTCATAAAGGCAGCCGATTTTGAAACAAAAAAGACTGCCCAGGAGATTTGGAAAGATT
>Ga0255345_1003771_pt1 | contig 17316 bp, 12 predicted proteins | sample wastewater_treat_6_FD_192415 | JGI IMG/M metagenome (GOLD analysis project Ga0255345, IMG submission 192415) | Wastewater microbial communities from Lulu Island WWTP, Vancouver, Canada - plant20 | ecosystem: Engineered > WWTP > Wastewater > Unclassified | place: Canada: Vancouver, British... | reverse complement strand
TGCTTTACTATATAGACCTGGTGCTCTGTTACAACACCTGCAAAGAAGGCATCTGCAATTGATTGGCACAAGAAGAGTCAGTGGGGCCGGCATATCCGGAGCCGATACATGCCCTCCGCCATTACCTTCTCTCCCGCGTGCCTTGATCCTTCCCGCCTGCCTGAGATGGTGATCTCTTCCGCACCTGTCTCGCTTCGGCATGGATGGCACACGGATATGCCGGCCCGCCATTAGGATAAATAGCTCTGTGTAGGGGCGACCGGCCGGTCGCCCCTACCTTCGTCGTTGTATAAGCATAAGGAGAATCATCATGAGGAAACAAGGTATCACCATTGTTTTCGCTTTTTATTTTACGCTGCTGTTGTGGGGAACTGCATTTTCTGAATCCCGAAACTATGCGCTGATTGATGAATGGGGCGGCTCGGGCTCGGCGGACGGTCAGTTTCTTCAGCCCTTCGGCATTGCCATAAACGACGACGGCCATTTGTTCATAACGGATCCCATGAATCATCGCGTTCAAAAATTCACCCCGGAGGGGGAGTTCGTTACCGCTTGGGGGTCGTACGGCCGCGAAGAAGGCCGGTTTATCGCGCCCCAGGGCATTGATGTGGACGGAGACGGCAATGTCTACGTTGCCGATTTTTTGAACGATCGCGTTCAAAAATTCACCCCGGAAGGTGAATTCCTTTCGGCCTGGAGCACAAGGATGAACGGATGGTGGCTCTACTCCACCCCCCGGGCGCTGGCGGTGGATAAAGAAGGGGGCTTTGTCTATGTTCACCACGCATCCCTCACCCCTCCCCATCGCTCTTACACCTGTATCCAAAAATTCACGGTTGATGGAACGTTCATGGATCAATGGCCGTTCACCTGGCTCGATGCGCTGGAGATGGCAACCGATTCAAATCATAACCTCTACGTGCCCGCAACCATCATAGGCCCGGTGCAGATTTTCAATGCCGCCGGTGATCTGGTCGATCAGATGCAAACCTGCCCTCCCGACGATGCCTTCTGCGTCGCAACCGGCATCGCGCTGGACAATGACGGTAATATTTATGTTTCTGACTCGCTCCACCACAAAATTAAAAAATTCACCCCGGATGGCGCGATTATCTCCGACATTACGCTTGAAGGTAAAGGCGGCTTTGGCGTCGAGCCTGCCCCCTATGGCCTGGCAATCGACAGCCGGAGCAACATCTATGTGGCCGACGCAGCCAACGACTGTATCAAAAAATATTCGCCGGTTTCCTCTACCACAACAACCGCCCCGGGCTGCCCGGTCGTGATTCTCTATGGAGAAAATTCACGGGAAACGGAATATCTCCGATTGTTCCGGGATGAGGTATTGATCCCCACGCAAGAGGGTCGAGCGCTGGTTGAACTTTATTACCATTGGGGCCCGCTTCTGACTCAGGCACTGGAGAATGATCAGAAACTTACAAGAACACTGAAGGCTTTGCTTGATTCCTTCCTCGCGGCGTCCAAAATTCGTTAGGAGCGGACTCCGGCCGCGAAAAAATGCCTGCTACCACAGCCTGAATAGAGCCACAGAAAAACAGCGCTGGCTCGATCCGGCCACAGCCGGTTGGGTATATTATTATTTATTGAGAATGCCTGCTGATAATCCATTGATAATAAACACTTATTTGTGCAGAGCATGATGCCCGGTCCGTTATGGATCCGGGCATACTTCTTGCTGATTTGCCTAACAGATTCTTACCGGCTCGAATCTGAGAATTTTTCCCACCAAAATCTTTATAACCGGCGGGAGCGGTTTTAATCCGCGAATGCATCGCACCTGAAGGCGCTCCTACCGAAATTTCAAATATCTTTGGATATAGTTTGGTTCGAAAAGAAACAGGTCACTGTGAACGAAGAGCGCCAATCCCTCAAGATTGCCACACCGATAAATCTCGCAATGACTTTTTGTATATATAACCACCCGGCAATTATTCCATTAGCCCGGCGTTATCCAGGAAGATTGCAGCCACCGGCATTCCTATCTTGACTTAGCGCGGCCAGTTCTATATAAAAATAGACGTAAACGCATGCTGGATAAATCAAATGATAAAATTCCAATGACAAACAAAGCAGAGCAGGTCTTTGACATTTGAACTTTTTCGCTTTGTTTCATTTGAGCTTTGAGCTTTGACATTTGGGCTTTCCAGCTTTTTCATTTGAACTCTGGTTTTTGATATTTGTCATTTATGGTTTCACAGGATAAAAATGCCCCTTCATTCAATCGTACTCGCAAAGCAGGTCCCCGATACCACCGATATAACACCCCGGGCCATGAAAGCGGACGGGACGCTCAACCGCTCCGCCCTGCCCGCCGTCTTCAACCAGGATGATCTGCACGCGCTGGAAATGGCCCTCGCGGTCAAGGACGAACACGGCGGCACGGTAACGATCATCACCATGGGACCCTCCGCGGCCGCCGATATTTTAAGGGAAGCCCTCTATCGCGGAGCGGACCGGGCGATTCTTTTGACCGATCGGCGGTTTGCCGCGGCGGACACGCTGGCCACTTCCTATACTCTAAGCGCCGCCGTCAATAAAATAAAAACCTTCGATTTGATTTTCTGCGGCCGGGAGGCAAGCGACGGTAATACCGCGCAGGTGGGACCGCAGGTGGCAGAAAAATTAGGTATCCCCCAGATTACCTGCGTGGACCAGATCTGCAGTCTGGATGGCGGCCGCCTGGAGGCCAGGCGGCTCTCGGATGAGGGCTGCGAGCGGGTGCGGGCAATCCTGCCGCTGCTCATCACCGTCATCTCCGACAGCAACGAGCCAAGGCCGCCCGCTGCAAAGAGGCTGATGCGCTTTAAAAAAGCCCTCACGCCGGGCGAGGTGAAGAAACGAATTGGCGCAGAAGGTGCCTCCGATCAAATGTTCGAGTCGCGCTGCCGGGCTTTGAAGGATAGAGGATTGCTCATCGAGGAATGGAACGGAGATGACCTGGCCATCGACCCCTCCCGGTGCGGCCGCGCGGGATCGCCGACCTGGGTCAAGAAGATTGAGCGGGTGGTTTTAACCGGCGGTGAGCACAAGTCATACCCGGCGACCGATGAGGGAGTGCATCAGCTCATGCATGAGCTGATGGAGGAGCACACCTTCGGTTGAGGGAAAGGGAGTCTATGTGGCGCATGGGGAGGGGGCTTTTAACGCCACAACAATTTATCGGGCAGCTCACGGCACGACCCGGTGCCTTACGACTTAAACGGAAGGCAGGCAGCTTCATGAGACTTCGAGACAGGCCGATGCCGTGCGGGTCTGTCGGACCAAGTTAGAAAGTCACTGCCGTTCTACAAGGTTCCGAAGAATTTTGTTGTGACGTTAAAAGCCCCCTCCCCATACGCCATATATAAATTAACATGTGTTATTAAGCTGATAAGGACCCCATGAAAAACGAGGTCTGGGTTTTTGCCCAGCGTGAACAGGACAGGATAGCCGAGATAACCCTTGAGCTGCTGGGCAAGGGCAGAGAGCTTGCCGACAGGCTCAATGTCGGCCTGGCTGCCGTGCTTTTGGGCAATCAGGTCGCCGGGCTTGCGCGTCCGCTCATAGCCCACGGCGCGGACACCGTGTACCTGCAGCAGCATCCCGGGCTCGATTCGTACACCACCCTTCCTTATACCCGTACGCTGGTTGACCTGGTGAACCGCTTTGAACCGGCGGTGTTCATCCTGGGCGCAACCACCCTGGGCCGCGACCTGGCGCCGCGCGTGGCCTCCCAGCTCAAGGTGGGCATCACCGCCGATTGCACCGATCTCGCCATCGATCACTACACCGATCCGGTGAGCAAGGAGCGCTTCAAAAATATCCTGATGCAGATCCGCCCCGCCTTCGGGGGCAATATCATCGCCACCATTGTCAACCCCCGCACCCGGCCCCAGATGGCCACGGTCAGGGAAGGGGTGATGAAAGCACTTCCACCCGACCCGGCGCGCTCGGGAAACGTGGTGAGCGTTGAACATGCGCCGGATGGCCGGGACGGCGGGGTTGCCATCCTGGAGCGCACCCGGGTGGAAAGGACGGTCAATCTAAAATCAGCCGGCATTATTGTGGCAGGCGGCGCCGGCGTGGGCAACGCGGAAAACTTCAAGCTCATTTTCCGCCTGGCCTCCTGCCTCGGCGCCTCGGTGGGAGCAACCCGGGCGGCAGTCGACGCCGGATTCATCCACCGTGACCACCAGGTGGGCCAGACCGGCACCACCGTCCGCCCCCGGCTGTACATCGCCTGCGGCATTTCCGGCGCAGTCCAGCATCGCGCCGGCATGTCCGAGGCAAAAAAAATAGTTGCCGTCAACACCGATCCCGAAGCCCCCATCTTCGGCATCGCCCACTACGGCATCGTGGGCGACCTGAAAGAAGTGCTTCCCCGGATGATCAGGACTTACAAATCAAAAAGCGGCGGTGGCGTAAGGTGAAAAATTTTTTCCAGGACAACGCGGACATACAGTTTTTTTTCAACCATTGTGACTGGCCGAAGATCGTAAACCTCTGCGAGCCGGGCTTCAGCGATGCGGCACACCATGATTACGCGCCGGAAGACGTGCCCGACGCGGTGGACAGCTACCGGCGGGTGCTCTCGCTGCTGGGAGAAATAGCCGCGGAGCGAATCGCCCCCCGCAGCGACGAGGTCGATCTTTCGGGGTGCTCCTTTGACGGACACCGGGTTGCCTATGCCCCCGGCACCGGCGATTCGCTCAAGGCCTTTGTCCAGGCGGACCTGATGGGCATGACCCTTCCCCGGTGCTACGGCGGCCTCAACTTCCCCGCGATTATCTTCACCATGGCCCAGGAAATCGTCGCCCGGGCGGACGCCGGCCTGCAAAACCTCTTCGGGCTCCAGGGCGTCGCCGAGATCATCCATGCCTTTGCCGACGAGGAGATTAAAGAGAAGTATCTGCCCCGCTTCTGCCGGGGGGAGGTGACCGGCGCCATGGCCCTCACCGAAGCCGAGGCGGGAAGCGACCTGCAAAACGTCAAGCTCAGGGCGGTTCAGGACGAACACGGCGCCTGGCGGCTTACCGGCGTGAAACGCTTCATCACCAACGGCAACGCCGACGTGGTGCTGGTGCTGGCGAGGTCCGATTTCGACGAGGAAGGCGGACTGGGGCTGAGCCTGTTTCTCGCCGAAGCGAAGGACGGCATCACCGTGCGGCGCATCGAGGAAAAGCTGGGCATCCACGGATCACCCACCTGCGAGCTGCAGTTTGATGGTGTCCCCGCCCGGCTCATCGGCGAGCGGAAGCGCGGGCTGGTCACCTATGTGCTGGCCCTGCTCAACGGCGCGCGCATCGGCACCGCCGCCCAATCCATCGGCATCGCCCAGGCGGCGCTGCAGGAGGCGCGAAGCTTCGCCCACGCGCGGCAGCAATACGGAAGGCGCATCGAGACCATCCCCGCGGTTGCGGACCTGCTCGCCGACATGCAGGTCCGCATCGAATCGGCGAGGGCGCTGACCTATGAGGCGGCGATGGCCATGGACACCGCCGCGGGCACGCTGAAGCGCCTTGACGCGCTCTCGGGGAAAGAGGATCAGGGCGGCGGTCCGCCGCTGAAGGAACTCAGGAAGGACGCTAAAAAATATGAGCGGCTGGTGCTGCTCCTCACCCCGCTTGCAAAGTACTACAGCACCGAGATGAGCGTGCAGGTAACCTCCGATGCCATCCAGGTCCTGGGGGGAAGCGGTTATATGAAGGATTACCCGGTGGAGCGCTACTTCAGGGACGCGCGCATCACCACCATCTACGAGGGGACCTCCCAGTTGCAGATTGCCGCGGCGGTGAGAAGCATCATCAGCGGCGCCCTGGACCGCTACCTGGACGATCTCTCGCAGGATTGTGACGGCGCCGGGAGTAAGGCGCTTTCCAGGAAGCTTGGCCGGGCCCGAAACATGCTTACGCAGGCAGTTAAGCATCTCGGAGAAAAAAAGGATGGGCGCTACACCGACCTCTGCGCCCGTCATCTGGTAGACATGGCAATTTCAATTCTCATCGGTCATCTTTTGCTCCGGCAGTCGCGCGCCTGCACCCGCAAGAAGATCATCGCACGGCGTTTCGTATCCGCGATGCTTCCCCGGGCACAGATGCACGGCCGGCGGATCCTGAGCGGTGAGACCTCCACCCTGCAGCACTTTGCCGCCATCGTGCCGCTGAGGAAAGAGTAAAGCCGGCCCGGTTTATGGTCGGGTTGTGGAATCAACGGGTTCCGATCAAGAAAGGGATATTTATAAATAGAGCCTATTTCAACAAAAGCAGTCATCCTGTGACTTGATCGCAGGATCCGGCAAAAACATAGCAACTGGATGCTGCGGTCGAGCCGCGGAATGAACCGTCTATAACGTGACGTGACAGAATTTAATATGAAAACCAAAACAATCCAGTCATTGCGAGGAGTCGTGTCGGGACGAACGAAGCAATCTCCCGCGAATTCACACAAGTACTATTTATACTTCTTGGTGCTCTGTAGCACCTAAGGCTTTATCATGAAAAACAAAGTTCTGGTTCTGGGTCTGGACGGGTGCACCTTTGACCTGCTCGACCCCTGGATGGAGAAGGGGTTCCTGCCCAATCTGAAAAAAATCAAGGAGGAGGGAACCACCGGCAGATTGCGCTCAACCTATCCCCCGGTGACCGGTCCTGCCTGGGTGAGCTTCATGACCGGCAAGAACCCGGGCAAGCACAATATCTATGAATTTCTGGTGAGAAAGCCCGGCAGCTACGGGGAATTTCCGGTCAATGCCGACAACCGCGACGGACAGACCCTGTGGGAAATCTTAAGTGCGCAGGGCTACCGGGTGGCGGTGTTAAACGTCCCCATGACCTACCCCCCCCAGAAGGTCAACGGCGTTCTCATCAGCGACTTCCTCACCCCCGCGGGCAAGCGGGATTTCACCCACCCGCCGGAATTGCTGGATGAGATTGAAGAAAAATTCGGCAGGTACTATCTGCACCAGCGAACAATTGAAGCGGCCATTTTCACCTCGGATAATTACATTGCCACTTTCCTCGAGGACTGCCTGGACATGATGCGCTACAAATGCGCGGTGGCAAAATATTTGATGAGCAAGGAAGACTACAACTTTTTCATGCTGCATATTGTCGCCACCGACCGGGTGCAGCATACCCTGTGGAACATCCTGGATCCCAATCACCCGCACTATCGGGCGGACCTGGCCGGGCGCTATTACGATAAGGTGGTTTCTTTCTACCGTGAGCTCGATAAGCAACTGGGAGAGATTATCGGGACTTTTGATTCTTCCGGCACCGTGTTCATCATTTCCGACCACGGGTTCTGCACGGTAAACCACACCATCGATCTGAACGCGTGGCTGCTGCAGGAAGGATATATACGGCTCAAAGGCGGCTTCTTCACCCGGCTGAAATATTTCCTCTGGAAGCGCGGCCTGACCTACGAATGGCTGTTCGGAAGGCTGGGAATGGCCTGGGGAAAGCTGTGGGCTAGAATACTGGGAAAATACTGGGAGAAGCTGCTGGCGGCAATGGCAAAAAGCAAGTTCGCCAAATCCCCCATGAACTTTGTGACAAACCTGATTCTACACAAAAGCGTCTGGCTGCTTTCTTTAAAGGATGTGGACTGGTCACAAACCAGGGCGTACTGCAAGACCGGGCAGGGCCAGATTTTTATCAACCTCAAGGGAAGGGATCCCCAGGGCACGGTGAACGGCGGAAAGGAATACGAGGAGCTGCAGCAGGAGATCATCGAAAGGTTCAGGCGTTTAATGAACGGGCTCACCGGCGGAAAATCACAGGCCGAGATCTATGCCCGGCAGGAAATTTACAGCGGCACCTATTTCGACGAGATGCCGGACATTACCGTCATCGCCAATCGGGACGGCTACCAGGCGGGAAGCTTTGTCGACTTCGGCTCCAACCGCACCGTCAGCGATCTCACCCTGCTCACCGGCAATCACGATATGCACGGCATCTTCCTGGCGAAGGGGGAGTCGGTCAATAAGGGTTCAAGCATCAGCGGGGCCAACCTGATCGATGTTGCGCCCACGGTCTTGCATGTCATGGGCTGCAAAGTGCCGAAGGATATGGACGGCAGGGTGCTGACCGGCATTTTTGAGGAAGGGTTTATAGAGCGGCACCCGGTTGCTTTCATCGAAGCAGCGGTAAGCGCCAAGGAAGTTCGCAGTGAAATGTCCCCCGAAGATCAGAAGCAGGTGCTCGAGCAGCTGCGCAGTTTGGGATACATTGATTAATCGGTTACCTTGCAACTATGCGGTGAGGCGTCAAATTCCTGAAAACTCTCCTCCCCCATCAGAGACTGGGTCATAATGAAGAAATTTCCGTTATTGTCATTCTGAACCCTTCGCCGGTCATTCTGAGCGGAGCAAAGAATCTCCTTGTTTGCTCAGGATAAACTCCGTGAAGAATCTCATAGAATCAATGGGTGGAAAATTGAGATTCTTCGGCTGCAGCCTCAGAATGACATTATGACCCAGTCTCCCAGGGGAGAGGGGACTATTGATAACCATAGCAAAATGTGGGGTGGTCCGGCGCATTTTCATGAAAACGCTCATAACCGGAGGGAATGGATTTGTAGGATCGGCCCTGGCGGCAAAGCTGGTGGAGCAGGGCGAGGAGGTGCGGGTAACCGTCCGCCAGGGAAGCAACACCCGGAACCTTGACGGCCTGCCGGTGGAAAAAGTATTTGCCGACGTGCGGGATGAGCGCGCCGTGCGTGAGGCGCTCAAAGGCTGCCGGCGTCTCTATCACACCGCCGGGCTTTACAAGGTATGGCTGCGCGATGAAAGTGAATTGCGTGAGGTCAACGTGTCCGGCACCCGCGTGGTCATGCGGGAGGCGCTCAGGCAGGGGGTGGAAAAGGCCGTGCTTACCAGCTCGGTTGCCGCCCTGGGGGTCAGGGAAGACGGCCGGCCGGCCGACGAAAGCGTGCGCTTCAACCTCTGGACCACCAGGCTTCCCTACGAGGTGTCAAAGTATGAATCCGAAGAGGCCGCATGGGAATTGTTGCCCGAGGGACTTCCCCTGGTAGTGGTGCGGCCTTCGCTGGTTCTGGGCGAACGGGATGTTTATCCCACCCCTTCCGGCAAACTGGTGCTCGACGTCCTGCACGGCAGATACCTCTTTTACCTCGAAGGAGGCATCAATCTGGTGGATATTAACGATGCGGCCGCGGGCCACCTGCTGGCGATGGAAAAGGGAAGAATCGGGGAGAGCTACAACCTGGGAAACAACGCAAACAACATATCCTTAAAAGATCTGTTTTCTCTCATCGGTGAAATCGCCGGCGTGGCGGCTCCCCGCTTCAAGATACCCTACGCCGCGGCGATGGCTTACGCCAACCTCTCGCTGGTGCTGGCAAATTACGTCACCCGCAAACCTCCCCTTCTCCCTCCCGGTGCCCTCCAGGTGCTGCATCTCTTTAAAAAAATGGATTCGACCAAAGCGATTAAAGAGCTGGGCCTTCCCCAGACCCCCCTGCGGGAAACCATCGGTAGGACCGTCGCCTGGTACCGGGAGAATGGATACTGGGATTGAGGGGAAATCAAAATAAACAAGTCCGACTTATGACACCCAAGCCGCAATACTTTCCCGCCAGCATCGTGGATGAAACCGCCTATTTCATGGAAAGAGCGGGCAACACCAGCGTCACCTACGGGTGGATCCTCACCCTGGAAGGCACGGTGGATTCCGACATCGTCAGGCAGGCCCTGCTCTCAACCTGCAACGATTATCCCAAGCATAAGTGTATACTCACGCAAGACTACCCTTCCTATAAGCGCTGGTTCCGCTGCTGCTGGCGGTACCGGGAGACGGTCAACCCCGACGAGGTTTTTCAGGAGATTGCGGTGCCCGGCGCGGATACGGAAAAAGACGGGATTGCCTGGTTCAGGGACCTTTATGATGCCAACATCATTGACGTTACCCGGCATGCCCCGCTCAAGATTATGCTCATCAGAAAGCCGGACAAGGTTATGCTCCTGTTCTTTATCAATCACATCATTTCCGACGGAAGAGGGCTGCTTAACGTCATCAGGAGATTTATACGGTTCTACGAGGAAATGTATTACGGCGGTGATCGAGCGAAATCGGTTCCTGATTTTAATGCCATAGCCCTGCCGGCAGTCAGGCCCCCGTGGAAGGAATGTTCACGGCAGCATGTGAGCATCTTCCTGAAAAAATACCGGCTCATGTTCAGTGAGCCGGCCGTTGAGGTTCACCATGACGAAGGAGAAGGACCGGCCGGAGGGTTTATGCTGGTTGCGACGGTGCTCTCCCCCGACCAGCTCAGCCTACTGCAATCCATCGCCAGGGAGCATAAAGCCGGCTTCAATGACTATCTGATCGCCGCCCTGTTTAAAACCATGAATCAATGGAACAGGCGGCGGGGCGGCCGGTCCGGGCGGTTCTACATCAATATCCCGGTGAGCCTCCGCTCTCCCGAAGATACCACCCCCAGCAACTCCCTCGGCGGCATTGTCATCTCCCCGGATCCGGAGTCCATGAACAATAATGGCGAGCTGCTGAACCAGGTCCGGTCCCAGCGAACCTTTTTAATGGAACATGATGCCGCGCGGATAGATCCCGCGATCACCTGGTTTTTCAAGTTCATGCCCATCAAGCTGAAGGAGATGCTTTTTAAGCGTCACTCCCATGCCCTTTACCCGTCGTTCTGTCTGAGCAACGTCGGGGTGTGCGATTACAACCCCGGTCACGGTGACGAAGAAGGATTCCAGTATATGGGCCCTGCCAGAATCACCGGCTCCCACGTTATGGCCCCCGCGATACCCTGGCCGCAGATTGTCATCCATACCTATAACCGAAAAATGGCGATGTGCCTCTCTGTCTACCGCTCCCACTTTCCGATGGAAACCGCCCAGGCGTTTCTGGACAGATATGTTGAAGAACTTTTCGTGGAAGCAGCGTAGCAGTGCGTGTGCCTTGCCCCTTTACCTGCGTTCGTCATCCTGAACCAAGTGAAGGATCTCAGATATGCGGGCGTGGGGCGTATGGCAATACGCCCTCATCCAACAGAGCAGGACCCGGCAGCAAGATGATCCACCTGTTGATTCATGGAGATACATTATGAAACACAACTCCCATCCGACCATATCTTTAAAGCCGGTTTACACCCCCGAGGATTTAAATGATTTCAACTACCGGCAGGATTTGAATGACCCCGGCGCATTTCCCTACACCCGGGGAAGGATGTCCGGCGTTCGAAGCAGCTGGGTCCAGCGGGGCCTGTCCGGCGAAGGTGACGCATCGCGATCCAACGAACAGTTCAAATACCTGATCCAGCAGGGACAGACGGGAATTGACGTTATCGGTGATACCCCCACCATGATCTGCATGGACCCGGATCATCCGTTCTCCGTCCCCACGGTGGGCACACAGGGCGTCTCCCTCTGCTGCCTGTATGATTACCTGGGGCTGTTTAAAGACATTCCCCTGGATTCCATCGCCATCTCCAGCTCCATACCCAATATCTTCACCCTCTCGGGACTCTATCTGGCCGCGAAAAAAAACGGATTCGACACGGACAAACTGCGGGGCTCGGTAATTCAGTCACCCTTCTTCTTTGAAGAATGCGGCTATACCGCCCATCTGCCTTTTCCCCTGCGCCTCCGGCTCACCCTGGACAGCATTGAATTCTGCCTTAAGAAAATGCCCAAATTCCACTCCTTTCTTGAGAACACCTACTTCTTCAGCGAGACCGGCCTGACCACGGACGAGGAAATCGCCTTTGGGTTTGTTGAAATGCGCCACACCATCCGCCAGCTGCTCAAACGGGGTCTGGAAATCGACGACATCGCCCGGCACATTGTATGGCTGGTCAACTGCCGCATGGACTTCTTCGAGGAAATCGCCAAAATCAGGGCCACCCGCCGGATCTTTGCCCGGATGATGCGCGATGAATTCGGCGCAAAGAACCCGCGCTCCCAGTCTCTTACCATGACCTGTCATACTTCCGGCATAGCCCTCACCGCCCAGCAGCCCTTCAACAACATCGTGCGGGGCGCGATCCAGTGCGCGGCCCTGGTGATGGCGGGCATCCAGGCCATAGAAATATCGGCGTTTGACGAGCCCTTCCGCACCCCCAGCCCCGAGTCGCACCTGGTCTCCCTTCGCACGCAGCAAGTCATCGACCTGGAAAGCGGCATAGGCAAGGTCCACGACCCCCTCGGAGGCTCCTACCTGGTTGAGTCGCTGACCAACCAGATGGAACAAAAAATCCTGGACGGCGTGCGGAAGGTTGAAGCCCTGGGAGACCCGGCCGACCTTTCGGCCAAGGGCTGGTTCAAGAAGTTTTTTGAAGATTCCATGGAGCGCTACCACAAGGACATCGAGAGCAAGCAGCGCATCAAGGTCGGCACCAATGTCCACCAGATGCCCGAACATGAGGATACCATGCTCCGCGATGTTGCCGAGGCGAAGATACAGCCTTACATCTGGCACGTCGAGCGGATCAGGCGGTACAAAGAGCGAAGAGACCGGGATACCATCAAGGAAGCGCTCCTGACGCTCAAGCACACGGCACGCGACACCTCCGACAACCTGATGGACTCCATCCTGGAGGCTTTTGAGAAAGGCGCAACCATCGGGGAGATAACCGGGGCGCTGCGCACGGCTTACGATTGTCCCTATGATCCCTACAACAAGATGGCCTCTCCCCTTTGAAAGGACCGGACATGAAAAAAATACGGGTGCTTATCGGCATGATGGGCCTGGATCAGCACGAAGCCGGCGCAATCAGCGTTTCCCGGCTGCTGCGCGACGCCGGCATGGAGGTGGTGTACATGGGCCGGTTCAACTCTTCCGATATGATCATCCGGGCGGCCCTCCAGGAAGATGTTGACGTCATCGGCTTGAGCTTCCACTCCTGGGACTTTCTTTATTATGTGCCCGAGATGATCGAAATGATGAAGGAAAGGGATATCACCATCCCGATCATTGTCGGCGGGTCGGTCATCACCAAGGATGATGCGAACAAACTGCGGGCGATGGGCACCGCCGATGCCTTCTGCCCCTCAGCCGCCGATCACGAAATCATTGAAAGCATCAATACAATAGCCCGGCAAGGATCTGAGCGTGATGAATGAAAGGTTTTTCCCGGCAAGCATCGTTGATGACATAACCTACTGCGTGGACCGGGCCTATCCCGGCCTGGTCCTCAACTACGCGTGGATTCTCTCGCTGGAAGGGGAGGTCAGCTCGGAAATGCTTCTCAAGTCCCTGGATAAAACCATGGACTTCTATCCCAAGAGCCGGTGTGTCATAACCGACGCGTACCCCTCGCACCGGCGATGGTTCCGCTACCGATGGAAGCTTACCGAATGCAGGGCCCGGGACATCTTCCGGGAGACGGTACCGGCGGACGCTCATTTTACCTTTGAGGATGCCCTTGGCTATTATGTGGAGCATCACGCCTCCCTCGCCATCGACCTCTCTTCACACGTCCCCCTCAAGGTGCTGCTTTTCCGGCAGCCGGAGCGCGCATACTTGTTTTTTATCATGCACCATGCCGCGGCGGACGGACTGGGGGGATTCTTCTTCATTCAAAAATGTATCCGGTATTATGAAGAGATGCTTCGCGGGGGGGGGGCGGAACATACACCGGCCGTCAATTTCAAAGACCTTTCGTTGCCCGATGTCAGGTTCCGGTGGCGGGACCTCGCCCCCCGTCGCCTTGGCCCCTTTTTCCGGAACTCTTTCCTCATGTTCAAGGAACCGGCCCTGAACAGCTACCCGGCTAAAGCAAAGGCCATCATCGGCAAATATAACACCACGGTACGACAGCTCCCCCCCGACCGGTTGGCGGGAATCAGGCGAACCGCGAAGCAATACGGCTGCACCGTGAATGACTACCTGGTGGCGGCCATGTTCCTGTCCATGAAAAAGTGGTGCCGCGAGTGGATAACGCCATCCGACCGCATTTACATTAACGTGCCCATGAGCCTGCGTTCCCCGGAAGACCGCACCCTGTCCAATATCCTTTCCGGGGTCACCCTTTCTCTAAAACCCGGATCAATCGGCGCCAGGGAAGACATGCTCCCCCTCATCAGAAAAGAGATAGCCGCACTTGCCGAGAGCCATATAGCAGAGATGCTCATTAATGTTTCATCTCTTCTCAAACCTCTTCCGGTACGCGCAAGGACAAGTCTGCTGAAACGTACCGCCCTGGGCTATGCCCCGACCATCGTGCTCAGCAACATGGGCATTCTGGCGCCCAACCCCGCACATCGGGACGAAGAGGGCTTTCACTGGATGGGCGGCGCGCGGATCCGCGATCTCTACGGCATCCCCGCGGTGGGCGCCTGGCCGATGCTGCTGCTGTATACTTACAATGACCGCATGATATTCAACCTGTCGTTTCTGGAATCATATTTCCCCCCGGAAACCGCGGGGAGATTCATCGATTCCTTTCTCGGAGAGCTGTAGACCGCTTCCGGAAATCCGCCGCGTATGCGCCCACAACGGTTTTTTAAGGCGAGCATCATTGACGAACTGGCCCATCTCATGGAAAAGCCGCACCACACCTCCCTCACCCAGGGCTGGACCTTCATCCTGGAGGGCGAAGTGGACCCCGGCGCCATCCGGGAGGCGCTTGATGGCTGCATCACCCTTTATCCCAAGCTGAAATGCACCTTGACCAGGGAGTATCCCTCATTCAAGCGCGCCTTTCGCTACTGCTGGGCATACCGGAAGGACATCACCGGCGCCCAGCTCTTCCGTGAGATCGAAGATCTTCATCCCGGCCATGCCGGCAGGGATATTCTTTCCCGCTACACCGAATGTCATGCTTCTCACTATATTGACATCACCCGGGAGCATCCCATTAAAGCGCTGCTCTTCAGGCGGGCGAAACAATCCCATCTGATTTTCTTTGTTCACCATGCCGCGGTTGACGGAATCGGCTTCCTCATCTTTCTCCGCAGCTTCATCCGGCTGTACGAGGACATCATCGGGGGAAGGAAAAACCAATCCGGCGGCACGCCGGACTTTGAAGGCATTGCCAAACCGGACATGGCTTTTGCATGGAAACATTTGCTGCCGCGGCGCATCCATCTGCGCTCCCGGTACGGGGTTCTCAAGGACACGGCGAGGGTGGCCTGCCGGGACGACGGTAACGGAGAAGGCCCCGTGCAAAGGCTGCTGGCCATCGCCCGCGACCTTTCGCCGGAGCAGTTCGCCGCGTTGCGCGCATCGGCCAAGACCCGGCAGGCAACCATCAACGACTGCCTGCTCGCCTCCATGTTTCAAGCCGTAAAAAAATGGAACGAACGGCATCATCAACCACCGGGACGCATTTACCTTGATGTTCCGGTAAATCTGCGGCCCCCGGGCGATAATACCATCGGCAACATCATGGGAGGGTTCAGACTGTTTCTTCACCCGGCGGAAATCGCTGCCGGGCAAGAGACCCTGCGGAAGGTGAAGGAAAAGCGATTATTCATGATGGAGCATGACATAGCGAACATAACCGCGGAGGCGGCCTGGGCCTTGAAGCCGATGCCGCTATGCTTTAAAAATCTCCTGTATCGCCGTTTCTCCGCCATCTACTGTCCCACCCTTACCATGAGCAACATCGGGATCTGCAGCCCCAATCCGTCACACCAGGACGCGGACGGCTATCAATACCTGGGGGCGGCCCGCATCACCCGCATCTGCTTCATCGGTTACGCCGCTCCCTGGCCGCAGCTGATTGCCCTGACCTACAACAACCGCATGACCATAAGCCTCTCGGTTTTCCGCTCGCGGTTTTCACCCGAAGCCGCCGGGGAATTCCTGGACGGCTTCATCGGGGAGATTACCCGGCAGGCGTAGCCCGGCGGTATTCCGGTTTCATGAAAAAAAGTATCGGGTGAAGTAATAGACGCGCTTCCAGACAAGGAGAAGCCGGACCGCAAGGATCGCAAGGGAAGAACGCGAGGCTATGGCAACAAGATGTTCCGCGATATCCTGCGCCGTCAGCATCTCGCGCCTCGGAGGCGTGGTCTTAAGCGTGGTGAAGAACGAGGTGTCGACATTAGCCGGATGGATCGTAGATACCCTGATGTTATGTTTCCGCAGCTCCCGCCTGACCGCCCGGGTAAATCCGGTCACGCCATGCTTCGCCGCGCAATACGCCGAGTAGGCGGACACTCCGAAAAGTCCCGAGGTGGAAGAAACGGTTATTATATGCCCTTTAATTGCTTTCCCCTTCATCCTTTTTACCGCTTCCCTGGTACATAAAAAGACGCCGGTAAGATTGCTGTTGATCACCGAAAGCCACTCATCACCGGTGGTGTCAGACACCTCGGCTTCCAGCCCTCTGCCCGCATTATTAATCAGAATGTCCACCCTGCCGTAGACCCGCTCCGCCTCGTTAAAAAGCCTGATCACGTCTTTTTCCCGGGAGACGTCAGTCTGAAGGTACCAGCAGTTTCTGCTCAAGGCGGCAATCTCCTCCTTCAGCTCTTTAAGCTTTTTAACCCGCCGCGCCGCGAGCACCACCTTGCAGCCCCTTCGCGCAAAGGCGACGGCCGCAGCCCTCCCGATGCCGCTGCTGGCGCCGGTGATAACCACCACCGCATCCTTAAGGTCTATCATTGCCCGTTCTCATCGAGCCATCGCGTATCCGGCAGTGCCCTGCCTCCTGCTGCCGCCCTGCAGGGCGCGTAGCGGCACATGCAGAGGGGTAGGGGCGCATGGCAATGCGCCCCCCACTCCTTCTTACAGAAAAGCCGTCCGATCATGCTGTTTCATCGCTTCCATAATTGAAAAACATTTAATCCTTTCGCCTTTCTCTGGTTGTCATAGAAGAGAATCTCCTTCGGGGTAAAGCAGATCATGTCCATCCCCCGCCTGATTAAATCTTCATCAACCTGCGGCTTGAAGACCCGCAACCCTTCGGCAAACAACGCGTCATCCGCGCCGAAAGTGCGCGCCTCGCCCCGCATCTGCAGACATCGGAATATTTTCGACTGCCAGTCCCGGGGCTGATGATATTCCACCGCCACTTTGGGATTCACCCGGATCTGGCCAAGCTTCCTGGTCCCCTTCTCGCACATGGCATACATCACCTTATTCACCGGGTCCAGGGCAAAATCCACGGTGGTCACGTAGGGTTCATTGTTCACGCTGGTTGCAATGATGCAGCTCTGCCGCTCGCCGAAGAACGCGACCACATCCTTCCAGAGCTCCTGGTTCTCTATCGCCCCGGGCCGCTCAAGAAACCGCTGCGTCGCCGTGGTCACACCATCGGTTATAATGGTGTGGCATTCCATGCAGGCCGCCGTTTCAATCTCCTGGTGATCTTCCGGGAGCGCCG
>Ga0255345_1003766_pt1 | contig 17331 bp, 18 predicted proteins | sample wastewater_treat_6_FD_192415 | JGI IMG/M metagenome (GOLD analysis project Ga0255345, IMG submission 192415) | Wastewater microbial communities from Lulu Island WWTP, Vancouver, Canada - plant20 | ecosystem: Engineered > WWTP > Wastewater > Unclassified | place: Canada: Vancouver, British... | reverse complement strand
AGTCTCAGAGCAGGAGGACTTGGGCTAAATCTCACTGCCGCAGACTACGTGATTCATCTTGACCCATGGTGGAACCCTGCCGTTGAAGACCAAGCATCCGACAGGGCTCACAGAATCGGGCAAACAAGACCTGTAACCATTTACAGACTAATAACATCTAATACCATAGAAGAAAAAATAGTACAGTTACATGGCAAAAAAAGAGGCTTGGCTGATGATTTGTTGAAAGGAACGGACTTAAGCGGAAAAATATCTACAAAAGAACTGTTTGAGCTTATTAACAAATCAGCAGTTTCAAGCCAATCGAATTTATCTTAGTATTTGTCGCTTCTGCTAGTAATTTTCTTTTCTTCAAAAGTTAAGCCGAACATTCTGTTTTCTTCAATGGGCTGAACACTATAAAAGACTACGCTGGCTGTTGGCGAAATAAGACGGCCTTTCGCCAAATGTTTTTTGTAATCGCGAGCTCTTGAATCTTCAAAGCTTTTCCACATAGATGCACAATCTTTGCCCTTGATTTCTTCAATAGCTTTTTTAACATTTGTATATTTTCTTGTGAAAGTCGTTACAATTTCACCTTCGTAATTGTCTTCTGATTTAAGGGAACTAAATGTAAATCTTACAACAACATCTCTTACATAATCACCTTCATAAGGACCGGAAGTTAACAACGCTGAAATACTCTTTTGGTCTCCCGAAAAGAAAACAGTGCTGACGACCTTTTTAAACATAAAAGCAAAACCGGACTTAACTGTGTGAGTATATAAAACTTCGCCGTTTTTCCAGGTTTTTACCAAACGTTCGAAAGTGCTTATTTCACGTTCAATTTGCTCAGCATTTTTTCCGCGCACAACAACATAACCGTAAGTTGCTGCATTAGCAGCGACTGCAAAAGTTACAAGAACAAACAAAACAATAAAAAGTTTAAACTGTTTCATCACGACCTCCATTAGTTATTTCAACATTATACGAATTAAACAACACAACCCGCAATAGCTACAAACAATTTATTTACCAAAACCCGGCAATGATATTACCGAAGCTGAATTGTACACTTTAAAATCTGCGTTTACTATTCGCTGATACATTTGTCTGTTAGAATAATACGGACGAAAACCAAATATCAAGGAAGTTGTTGCTTCCCAAAATGCGACCCACATTGCCACAATAATCCCTTCAGAAAGAATGCCTACCCATAAATCAACAGCCTCATTTTCAGAAATATTCATTTTGTACACCAAAACAGCCAAAAATACTCCTAACATAAACAGAAAACTAAACTTTTTAAACTCTACACGTATTTTTTTGTGTTCGATACTGTACAAATATGAAAAATGGTTCTTCACAGCTTTTCTCAAAGTATTTTCTTGCATTATATTAAATTCGTTTTCAATATTGATCATTATTTCAAAATCGACCGTACCAAGCTCTTTTACGCAATCGGTTATATATTCCACAAAATCTTGATCAAGCTCACGTCTTGTATATATAGCTCTTTTGTCAAAACTGTTGAATAGGTCTCCGATTTCACCCACCGTAACATCTATAATTGCTTTCCCGTTTGAGGAAAACTCGTATCTATTTTTTAAAATTTCTTCTTCCATTTATTTATCCCTTATTCAAGACTTTTGAATAGCAAATATACCGTTTCTGCCGTCCATTAAAACGCTTACAGGAGTTGATAAGCGAGTATGAACAAAATATTTTTTTCGTTGCAGTGCAGGTTGTGCCCTGAGCCATTTCCAGTCGATAAAGCCATCTCCGGAATCTTGTCTGACAGAAAAATAGCCGATATTCATTGTTGTTACATTATGAAAGAAATGAGACCCCATAGAGGCATCAACCCTAAAATCTTCAAGGGAGTATTCCACTATCACTTTTGCGTGAGAAGCATTAGACCAGCTGATTGGTATTCCAAGCCACTTATCTCTCGTCCCCCACCGTCCGGGGCCAATTAGAATATATTTTTTCCCGGTCTCTTTTATCAAACTGTTCAATGAATGAACTTCATAAGCCATTTCTTCGGTTTTGCTTTTATCAAATAATTCGGGATCAGCCCAAACTATATCGTAAATATCATCTGTTCTGCCATTTCCCATGCCTTTATCGGCAAACAACATTAAATCAGTTTTTGAGATCTCTGCTTTATTTAGCGAAAATTCTTCCATATCTCTCAAAAAATGTTTAATTTGTAGCAAGTAAAAAATGTAATCTTTAGTTTCCTCGTCTCTTTCAATCGCAAACTCGACCTCTACAGGAGCTTCAAGTGCTGCCCTGGAAACATATAGCACATGTCTGAGAGTTTCAGCCAAAGGAAAAAGGTCATACTGAAGTATATTTGCAAAATTCAGCAATCTTGGACCTCGTTCATATATGCCGGGTTCCACACGATTATCTTCATATATCCAGGTAGAAGCTACAGTCGCAAGTGTTTCATCTTTTTCGGCTTGCTTGATATCATATTCGATTAAAGTAGCATCTTCGCCTGCAAATAAATCAACATTGGAATTTCCTAATTCTAAAGCTAAGAATTTTTTTTGAGTAGTTTTAAGTAGGTCTTCATCTGACAAAATTTGAATTTTAGGATACTTAGGACAAAATCTAAAAGAAGATCCCCCCCCGACAACTCCGCCTCCAAGGCCAAGAACAATCATCCCTACTCCGTCTTCCGGCTCCATATGAGAAACAGGATAATAGTTGTATGATTGTCCGACACCTGAAATAATTGGATAAAAATGCTCGCCGTAGCTTTTGCCAACTATTTGCTGAATTACAACGGCCATTTTTTCTTCTTCAATTTTATAACTTATAGCGTCAAAGTATTCTCTCGACTCATTAGAATACACAGAAGCATAAACAAGCTTAATGGCATCGCACAGCAGTTTGAGACGCAAATCCAAGTTTTCGCCATTGTTTGGCAAAAAGAAAGTTTCATAAAGTCCCGACATTGAGTGAGCAACAGAATCTTCCAATACCCCGGAAGATCTCACAGCCAAGGGGTATTTAATTTTAGTGAGCAACGTCTTTAATTTTTCAAGAAGTTTTTCTGATAGCTCACTGTTCAAAAATCTTTTCTTTATTTCTTCGTAATCGCGACAATCTTCAATCAAAGTTTCAAGCTTATTGAATTCAATAAATTTATCAAATTCATCAGTTCCGATAATGAAAGTTTCAGGGATCTTAATGTCCGTTTTAGCAAACAGCGGAGAAACTCTTGAATTTAACAAATGGTTTATGAACGCCAGTCCTCTTCCTTTCCCTCCGATCGCCCCGTCTGAAAGCTTCAAAATATGATAACTGCTGTCTCCCAGAAAAGATTCATCAAAAGCAATTACTTTTCCGCGAGTTTTAACTTTATTAATCCAGTCACCCATATTTATAAGAAAATCTCTTAAATTATCAAAACACTTAAAAGCGCTTACATGTATTTGTGAAACCAATTTTGCGGTTTGGACTTCTCCTCTTGCAAGGAGCCAGGTAGAAAAATGATTTCTGGTAGCGTGATAAACAATTGTTTCAATTGGCACCGTTTGCAATATTAAACGAAACTCAGCCATATTAGCGGCTCTTGCAATTTCTTTTCCGTCTTCTGCATTTCTGAAAATAAAATCACCAAAACCCAAATTGTAATAGAAAAAATTAGAAAGCTGGTTCGTCAAAAATTGGGAAGCCTTGTTAACGAATGGAATATTAAGCTCTTTTGCGAATATTTCCAGGTTTTGTTCAAATGACTGCAACAAAACAGGCAAATCCGCACGTTTTTCTCTGAGAGCTTTTACGAGTTTTACCCCCGCCATTTCGTCTAACACACCGTCTTTAGGGTATTTCATGTCAGATATTACACACAAAATATACTCTTTAAACTTCTCGTAAATCTCCATAGCTTTTTCGTAATTCGTTGCCAGCAAAATCTTTGGTCGGCATCTCATACGCAAAACCTTTTTGCTCTCATCTTGCAGCTCTTCTTCGATCAATCTTGATGTTTGCTTTATTAATTCGCGGTACAAATGGGACAAATATCTTGAGTAATATCTTGTTGAGTCTTCGATGAGCAAGATTATTCTGACTTGCCCGATTTGTGTGTCGTTAACAGCATTTATATTGTCTTCGACATATTTAATCATTGCTAAAAATATTTCTGAGGCGCCGTTCCATACGAACACATTGTCATATGCCTTGAAAATATCTTGTGCGTGGTCTAAGCCAACAAGATCAGTGTTATCGTTAAGCAAAAGCAAAATAGGTATATTTGGAAGTATGCCTCGAATCTGTGCACCCGCTTTAATTGTTTCAGTTTTGCTAAGTCGGCTTAAAACCACCACAAGATCAAACTTCTTTTTGTTTAGCATATCAATCGCTTCGGTTGCTGAAGTTACACTTGTGACTCTTGGTGCATTAGTTAAATTTAGATTATAGTATTCTCCGAAAATCTTCTCAGAAAGCAGTCCGTCCTGTTCCAGAGAAAAAGCATCGTAAACCGTTGCAACAAGCAGCAACTCACGAACTTTGTAATTCATCAAATCATGGAATATTTCATTATCATATTTGTATTTTTTAAAGATATTTAGTAGTTCTTCTCGTGGCATATAAGCTCCGTTCTGAATTAAGGGCAACAGATTATAACAATAATGAAATGACAATACAAATTTTCGTTAAAAAAATGAAGGCCTATTGTTTTTAGGCTGTAAAAGGTGTATTCTGCATTTAAGCAGTAAACTAAAGAGGAAAACAATGTTTCATAACAACCGAACAGCCGCCATTGGCATGGTACACGTCGGTGCGCTCCCGGGGACACCGTTTAACAAGAAATCCATAGAACAAATTTGTGAAGATGCCGTAAAAGAGGCTATGCTTTACAAAGAAAAAAAGTTTGACGGCATCATTCTCGAAAACATGCATGACCGTCCCTACTTAAAATGTTCTGTCGGTCCTGAAATAACGGCGGCGATGACAAGAGTAGCTTGCGAAGTGAAAGCAAAAGTAACGAATGATTTTCCCGTAGGAATTCAAATACTTGCAGGCGCAAATACAGAAGCTTTAGCAGTTGCACATGTTTCAGGCTGTGAATTCATTAGGGCAGAGGGTTGCGTATTCGCTCATGTAGCAGACGAAGGTTGGATAGAAGCATGTGCAGGGAATCTTCTGAGAGAACGCAAAAGAATCGGCGCAGAAAATGTTAAGATTTGGACAGACATTCAAAAAAAACATTCAGCACACAGTGTAACTGCGGATTTAACACTTGAAGACTGGGCACATGGAGCAGATTTTTTCGGCATTGACGGAATTATAATAACAGGTGCTGCGACAGGCAAACCTGCCTCTAAAAAAGATCTGATCAATGCAAAAAATGCTACAAAAATGCCCGTTTATATTGGCTCGGGAATAACTCCCGAAAATGCTCAAGAATTCGCTCTTGCAGATGGTTGGATAATAGGTTCCTCGGTTAAGTTTGATTCCTACTGGGAAAACCCCCTCAATCCAATAGCATTGGAAAAGATAGTTAAAGCCAGAGATTTAGCAAATAGCTCCGGAGGATAATTATGGAACAAAACCTCGACAAAATAAAAAACACACTTAAAATAATCGATAACATTGAAAAAAAATACAAAATTAAAAGAAATGCAGACGTAGATGACCCTTTGCTTTATTGCGGAGTTGCACAGTCAAACATTATAAACGACCTTTCAGAAGACGTAAAGGCTTATTTTTCGGAACCTTATAAACCGGCAGGAAAAAGCGCCTTTTTCAAGAATTTTTTTGATAAGTTCATGAGAGAGGTTGGCGGCGCAAGAGTTGAGCAAACACTTTACAGGTTTCAAATTACGGAAAAGATTTTTTTATATTGCGCATTTTGGCCTTGGGGAACCAACCCGGTTAAAACCTCAATCAGGATCGGTCTAATTTGTTACGAACAGAACGACACCAAATATTTCTCTGAAAAACTTAAAGGCGAATTTTAACATGACGGAGCTATTATGAACAAACTAAAAAAAAATCATTTTTATTTGATAGAAACAGCAAAAAAGATAATCAACGCAAGATTTAAAGAAAACCGCCATCACTTTGTTGCCGCTATCAGAACAGTTTCCGGGGAAATTTACACCGGCATTCACCTCAGAACTTCTCAAGAAAAAGACGATGTCTGCGCTGAAGTCGTTGCGCTTGCAAATGCTTTTGCAAACGGCGAAGTTGATATCGAATGTATAGTAGTTGTCAACAGAATTGGCGACATAATGGCACCTTGCGGAAAATGCAGCGAAATTTTCATAGAATTATGTCCAAATGCCGAAATAATTCTTCCGGGCATCGGAGGCGGCAGAGTTGCCTTAGTTTCTCAACTGCTACCATTCAGAAAAGCAACTAACCCATCAAACTAAGGTAATATTGCTACCGGTGTTCCTTTTTCAACATTCCAAAACAACTCTTCAACATGCACATTATGCATAGATATACTCCCGTCAGTTGTCCAGCTTGATTCTGCACCGAAACCGTGTATGCCCAAGGGTCCACCCAAACCGGTGTTAGCCGGTGGTGTTATTTTATTTTGCCAGGCACCGACAAGGGTTTCATATTCGCTGTTCTTTATAATATCTTGAACCAATGCCCTTTCGGCATCTATCCCTGAGGGGTAATTTATCTGTAGGAACAAATGATATCTGTTGTTCTCATCCTTGTCACAGACATAATACATTCCTTCGGGAGTTTTCTGATCGGTGGCATTTTGCTTCGTTCCAATTGTTGCTCTACCTAAGCCAATCGGGTATGTAGCGACCAATTTGCTATTTGAAAACACACGCATTTCTCTGCTTCTTTTAACTATTCTTATTTCCGGAACAAAATCAGCTCTTGATATGCCCGCATATTCAAGTTTTTTATCAAACTCAGCAAGCGAACGAACCTTACCTTTATGATCAAGCAATCTTGAAAATTCGTCGAGAAGCAAGCCTCGTGCAGGTGTAGCTACAGACGCCATGATAGCAAGAACGGATAGAACCGCAAACCCGTAAAAAAAATAATCTCCAAGTGTTGTTACGCATTTTTTCATTTGTCTTCCTTGACTGTTAAACTATATATCCTAACCATGCGACCACTACATATCTTAGTGTTCTGCTTATCCAACTTGCCAAAATTACTTTAATTATTGGCATTCCATAAATTCCGCCTATCCAACAGGCAGCCGAATAAGGAATCGGCGTAACTCCGGCCACAAAAATTGCTAATGCACCATGATTTTTATAAAGTTGACTGCCGGTTCTTAAAATTTTTGAGCCAAAAATTCTTCTAAATCTCCAGGGACCAAAAAACTTACCGATGTAAAAACCTGTAGCACCACCAAAAGCACTTGAAAAACCGGCTACCAAAGCAGTTTTATAAAGGCTGGCTCCTCCGAATGCTGTTCCAAAGACAAAAACATCAGCAGGAATAGGCTGAATTATTACATCTGAGGCCCAACACAAAAAGAACAGTGCAGGGTAGCCAAAATTTTCAACTGCGTTTTTAGCAAAAGACTTTATTGGAAGGCGATAAAAATAAAACGCAAAAAATATCAAAATAACAGTAAGAAAAAAGGCAAACGCAGACCATATATTGCGTTTTGCAAAATTTTTAAAATAATCCAACAGTGAAGTTTTCCACTTTTCTGGCAACATTATTTTGCTCCGTTAATTACATAAAGGCTCTATCGTATTGTTTCATATTTTTAGTTAGCTTTATTTAAACTTTTGTTTAGATTAAACGCAAAAAAAGCCACACTTTTAAAAGTGCGGCTTTTTTAAAACTAACGATTTATTAGAGCTTTTTAATCATTGCTTTTGTTGAATCTACAAGTTCTATTAAACGCTTATTTTCGGGCTGTTGAACCAACATAAAATTGAGAGTGGGCAGAATGTGCTTTAAAACAGGTTTAAAATTAGAAACCCCACTCTGAGAGTAATATTTTTCAAGGTATTGAACAAGAACTCTGGCTTTACCTAACTGATTATCTTTCAACTCAACAATCAAAATATCTGCCAAACTACCCTGCACGAAATTTAAAAACTTATCATTTTTTAGTCTGCGCAATCCCACAACGGTAGAATAAAACGTACCTTTGTCGGTAAGGCTCACATCAATATGAGTCATCATGCGCCCCTTAGGATCACGCACCACAAGTCGTGTTTTGCCATTTTTCCAATTTTCGACTTTACCGTAAGCGTGGTGAAGGAATCGGCCCTTTGGATCTCTTACAACCCATTTAGACTTTGTACCCCATGATTCTAAGGTACCTGTATTCCAGGCAACGAACTTACCCTTGCTGTCTCTGACAACAAATTTTATACCTTTATTTTTCCAGACTTCATAGGCTTTTGACAAATCATTTATTTTATTATCATTCGTAGCAGAAGCTGCATAAACATGTGCTAGAGAGAAAAGAAAACCAACCAACAACAATACAACAGACAACTTTTTAAACATTAGATTCTCCTTTAAAAAAGCTTAAGCTAATAATAACCAATTATTACAAAAATAACAAGCCCGGTTTTATTAACTAAAAAATGGATTATTTAATTTTTCTTTATCTATAGTAGTTTCAGGGCCATGTCCCGGAAAAACCAACCGATCTGATAAAGAAAAAATATTATTTGTAATTCCGGTCAATAGTTTTGAATGACTGCCTCCTGGAAAATCTGAACGTCCCACAGAACCGGCAAAAAGTGTATCACCGCTAAAGATCATACCATCGAAAATCAACACTAATCCACCTTCCGTATGCCCCGGAACCAGTCTTGCAACACCTTTAACAGAACCGATTTCAACCACATCACCATCATTTACAAACAAATCGGCATCTTTAGTAGAAAAAGGCTCACCAAGCCAAACAGAAAGATTCTTCTCTGCATCTGTGAGCATTACAGCGTCTTGTTTAGATACTAAAACCTTAGATTCGGGAAACATTTTTTTATAAAAATCTATACCACAAATGTGATCAATGTGACCATGAGTTAAAAATATATTTACCTTGTTTATACCAAGTTGATTTATCTTATCTATAAGTCTTTCGGAGTTAGCTGCGGGATCAATTATTAAACATTCTTTAGCATTCTTTTCATAGACCAAATATGTGTTAACGTCTAAGGCTCCAAGTATATACCTTTCGCAAACTAATTTTTCGTTATTAAACTGAGTCATGTCTTCTCCGCTGTTTGTTTTTTAACAATACCGATATATGGCAAATTTCTTAAGTAGCCTTTATTATCTAAGCCATATCCCACAACAAAATCATTTTCAATTTTAAAACCGCAATAATCAACCTTAACATTTCGCTGATTATTTGAAGGTTTGTTGCACAAAACGCAAACTTTTATTGTTTTAGGATTTCGGGTGGCCAGATGGTTTAGTAAATATGATAAAGTAAGCCCGGAATCAATTATATCTTCTACCACCAGAACATTTTTACCTTCTATATTCTCAGACAAGTCTTTTTCGAGAGTTACTTTTCCTGAGCTTTTTGTGGCATTTCCATAACTTGAGGCAGACATAAAGTCAATTTTCTGAGGCAAATCAATACTGCGACACAAATCTGCGGTAAAAACAAATGCACCCCTCAAAACACAAACCACAACCAATTCTTGACCTGCGAAATCAAAGGTGATCTGTTTGCCGAGTTCTTCAATTCTATTTTTGATTTCTGTTTCAGTTAAATAAATTTTTTCTATATATTTGTTTGTCACTGTTTCTGACATATACAGCCTTAATCGTTATTTTTTTGTTCATACAGTTTAAACATCATAATTATAAACGTCAAGATTAAACTTGGAACTTTGTTTGAAATATCAAGTCTATAAATACAAACAATTTAAAGGAGTAAAACATGAAACCTTCAAAATTATTTGTGCTTTTTTTGATTACTTTCCTATTTTCTTATTCTTTCAATGAGCCGGCATTTGCCGAAGAAGAAGCTTTAAAAGCCGCCATGTCCATGCAAAAAGCATTTATCAATGTCGCAAAAAAATTAAAGCCGGCAGTAGTTAACATCTCAACAGAAAAGCTTGTTACTAATGGAAGAGGTTCAACATACGATGATGAAACATACGAGTTTCTCAAAAAGTTCTTCAACATGCCGGGATTTCAACGACAACAAGAGGAGCCCAAAATACAAGGAGCAGGTTCAGGAGTAATCATCTCTTCTGATGGAGTTATAGTAACGAATAATCATGTTGTAAAAGGCGCGACAAAAATCATCGTCAAAACTTATGATGAAGAAAAATATGAAGCAAAAATTATTGGACAGGATCCACAAACAGATTTAGCAGTGATAAAAATTGAACCCAAAAAAGCACTGATTGCGGCACAATTTGCGAACTCCGATAAAGTTGAAGTCGGAGAATGGGCTATAGCTGTCGGCAGTCCGCTGGGTCTTGAGCAAACAGTTACAACCGGTGTGGTAAGTGCAGTAGGACGCTCCGGCATCGGCGCTGCAACAATCGAAGACTTTATTCAAACAGACGCAAGCATCAATCCGGGCAATTCAGGCGGCCCATTAGTTAATTTAGAGGGCAAAGTAATTGGCATAAACACTCTAATATATAATGCACCCGGCTCCGGAATAGGCTTTTCTATCCCTTCCAATCTGGTAGCAAAAGTATCACAGCAGATTCAAAGCACAGGACAGGTAACAAGACCATATTTAGGCATTACCATGCAGCCTGTAACAGAAGAATTGGCAAATCATTATTCCTTAAAAACCCTTGACGGCGCGGTTATTTTAGATATCAAATCTGATTCACCTGCCGACAAGGCCGGCTTAAAAGCGATGGACATAATCACAGAATTTGACAACAAATTGGTTAAGTCAACTTCAGAACTTCAAAAACTTGTTATTCAATCTGAAGTAAACAAGACAGTTAAAGTAAAAGTTTTGAGAAATGGGCAAACAAAGACATTAAAATTAACTCTTGAACAGATGCCTCAATCTTTTGGCTTAAGTGAATCAGAAATAGCCGAACTGCCTTCGAAAAAATCGATTAACGAAATAGATGCTCTGGGAGTCTCCGTCAAAACTTTTACACCCGAAATGGCATCGAAAATGAGAACAGAACACCGTGAAGGGGTAGTAATCACCTCTGTTAAAGCAGGAACAAAAGCAGATAATTCCGGTCTTAAAACAGGAGACATCGTTTTACAGGTTAACGGAGAAGAAGTAAAAACAGATTCCGAGTTTGAAAAAGCGATTTCAAATACAAAATCAAATAACAGCTATGTATTTTTGATAAATAGATCCGGAACACCCATGTTTGTAGTTATATCAAATTAAAAACAGAATCAATTCTTAAGAATTCCGTGCAAAGAACAACTAAACAAACGGCGTCCGTCTTTATAAATAATTGAATAGGTTCCGCCTCTGGGGCACACCGGGACTTCCTGGAGTGCCCCAATTTCTATCAGTTTTTCAGGATCAAATTTAGTAGTTCTTTTCTTAAAATGCTTGTCGCTGTATAAGACAGCCAATATGAGGGATCTCATTTTAGAAAAACATTTTAACTTATATTCTTTTTCGTAGTCATCCAATTTTTTAACAGTTCTTTTATAATCTTCTCTGACTTTGCTGTAATCCTTAAAAACATCTTTTGCATTACGAGTGTTTATTTTTGTCGTATCCATATTGTTAATACGTTCAACCAAGTCTATATAAGAGGCTTGATACATTGTTTGCATTCTTTGGAACCTCAAAGTTTCTAGCAAGTCTTTTTTTCCGTCTTCACTTAAAGAAAAATCATCAACATAAGTAAATTGCTCAAAAAAACTTCTTTTTGAGGGCGCTATGCGTATTTCTCTTTTGAACAGAGTAAAAATGAATGCAACAACGGCAAGGAACAGTAAAACTACTCCAAGCCACAAAAGTTTTTGATTAGAGATATTTATCTTGCTAGTCACAATATTTTGACAATAATAATATTTCCTATAATCAAAGTCAATCTGATTACAATTAGTTAATGAAAAATATCTATCTGCCGAAACATTTAAAGTAATTCAGAATAAAAATAAATCGGAGTCATGCGGAATGTTAAAAGATTTTATTATTGCATCTACCTTAACCATATTGTTTTCTGTTGGGGTAGGCGTATTATTTGTACAAACGATTTTTGAACTTTTTCATTTATTTATAAAAGACAATAAGCCTGCGCAAGAAGATAAAAATACAATTACTCTCAATAATTAATTTTTACATTTTTTTAAACTTTTTTAAACTTTTTTCCCAAAATAATGTAGTATAATTAAAGCATTATAAGGGGGAAGTTAATGAAAACCAAAAACTGCCTATTCACAGCTGCACTGGCAATAACGCTTTTTAGCGTATTACCGGGCACTTCCACAGCCAAAACACCTTTCAGTGTTGACACGGTTGAGATCGGCTCCAAATCTTCAGCTGCCTCAAAAACCACAACCGCCGAAGCAACAACTCAATCAAATAAAGCTCAATCAGCAAGTAAAAAATCGATAAAAAAGGGCAAAGTCAGAGCCGACGTACTTAATGTAAGAAAAGGCCCTTGGAGCGACGTTTTAGGAACAATAAAAAAGAATGATTCCGTCAATATAGTCGGAAACTTAGGCGATTGGTATGAAATTGAATATAACGGAAAAAAAGCATACGTGCACTCTAAATGGGTAGATGTTGACGGAGTAAAACGAAATTATCCCGACTCGGGCGAAGTTAGCAATTGTTATTGGCTTAACGTAAGAAGAGCCCCCGGCGGCGACATATTAGGACAATTTAAAGCAGGAACAAAAGTAGAAATTCTTGGCTCTGTCGGTGATTGGTACAAAATCAGTTACAACGGAAACGAAGCATTTGTCGCTAAGCGATATATTGACTCACCCTCTTCTTCCGCGAAACAAACGCCTAAAACCTCCGAATTCAAAAACTTTGACGGTTATGTTAATGCTTCTATAGGTCTTAACGTAAGAGACGGAGTTTGGGGCAATGTAGTTACTGCTCTTCCGAATGGAACAAAAATTAAAGTTATCGGAAAGACCGGCGACTGGTATAAGATTAACTACAATGGTACCACAAGATATGTTCATGCATCTTATGTAAGCAACTCTGCACCAAAATCCTCTTCTTCAAGTTCAGGATCAAGAAATACGTCAACTCCGGCCCCCGCCGCAGGGAATTTACAGAATAAAATAGTAAGTTCCGCCAAATCATTAGTGGGCAGCACAAGATTCAGAGGCCCTGAAGTATCAGGCGGCCGGTTAGCTTGTGCGCAGGTTGCAACAACCGCACTGAAAAATGCAGGTGCCCTCGACAAAGTCCACCTTAACTGCCGTTCAGCAGTTACCGACCTTAAATCAAAAGGTTGGAAAGAAGTAAGCGTTCCCCCCTTCAGAGAAGGCGACGTAATTTTATGGAAAACTTACGACTATACCGGAGACGGCATCAAAGACCCGGACACCCACATCGGTATCATGGTAAAAGAAGGCAATACTTTTAAAGCCATGAATAATTCATCTTCTCTAAGAACACCTCGCTTATCTGATCCTTATAGCATAGGTCCTATAACCAGAGTTCTTAGAAAATCTTAATTTCAAATATAAAAAACAGGTTGTCTCTCAACTGGCAGCCTGTTTTTTATATAGAAATGATTTGATTTTTATAGAATTTTAAGTTTTAATAATAGATTAAACTAAATGTGAGAACTCTCAGAAAGTAGGATAATAATGAGAAAAACTTTTGTTCTGTTATCGGCCATATTATTTGGCTTATCAGCACAATGTCACGCCTTATCATGGACAATCGACTACGGAACCCCCAAAGACAAAGGAAAGGTTTCCGTATATAATAACATCACAGCCCCTGATTTTGCAGAGGATGCCCCATACGGGCCTATGTCTTTCAGAGTAATTAAAGAAGACCTATGGCTTCTCGATTCTGTATCCGGAAGGCTTTTATCATTTAACAAAGAGGGGAAAGCTATAAAACAGATAGATATTCCCAATTTAAATGAGTTCAAACTTATCGAAGACTTTGCTTTTTCTCACGATCAATCCGGAGTATGGGTCGCGAACGCAGAAGACAGAACCGTCAAAAAAATATCATTATCCGGAGAACAACTATTGGAAATTGATGGCAGCAAAATTCCGGGAGGAAACTTTGTTCAAGTCAATCAATTAGAAACAGATTCAAAGGGCAACCTTTACATAGGTGATTGCGGACTTGCAAGATTGCTAATTTTTAATTCGAATGGCGTCTTATTAAGAGAAATGCCTTGGCAAAACAGTGGTTTTGCAATTGATTCACAAAATCGCCTTCATATAATTGAGTATTCAGAAACAGCCGGATATTTTCATAATATTTATTTGCCGAACGGTCAAATCGGCATTTCAAAGTTTATTGGTTTAAAAGAGCATACTAATCCACGACTTTGGTCTGTAACAAACGACAATATTTATGTATCGTTTATACCCGCCGGTGGTTTTCGCGGAATAATTAAACTTTATGAAATAAACAACAATTCCTTGATAACACGGGTTCAAGACATTGTACCTCAAGGCAACATGAACCGCTATATTGAAATAGGCGCAAAGAATATATTTTTCCCTGTTGCTAATTTCTTCACAGCGCCAAAAGGCAACTTTGCCATTAAGGAAATCGAATGGGCCGAATACAAATATGAAGAAGCTTATAGTTCTGCGGCTGAAATAACTAAGGAATACTTGGTAAAAATACCGGCCGATATAGCGGAAAACGGTCTTCTCGGTATGAGAACCTCAGGTGAGCGTGTTGTTGTGGCGAATAAAAGCGGAAAGTATATTGTTTTCAACCTTAAAACGGGCGAAACTTTTACCGGAGCACACCAAACCAACTCAGGCCTATTAGATTTCGACACAGTAGTCGGCAAAATAATATACATTGACGAAAACGGAAAACTTGGCGGCCATGTAATGTCATTTTGGCCTAAGTCTGCTTTTAAGGCATCTAAAATCGAAGCTTATGACGAGGGTTTGCTTTTAACCGGCGGTGAAAAAGCATATTTTCTTTCAAAAAATTCTGCACAAATAAATGAAATCGAAGGAATGCGGTTTGCGCAACCCGTTTTACGAGGTTTCGTATGGACTCTTAAAATAACGGAACAAGGTAATTGGCGAGCAGATTTAACCGATAGTTTTGGCAATATAATGGGCGAAGTTTACACATTCAGCAAAGATTTTGATCCGGTAAATATTGAAGTCGGACCGGAAGGTATCGAAGGCGAATTAGTTCTTTCAGCTTATGAAAACGGAATCAGAAAACTAATGTTCATCGGCAATAACGGAAGAATGTTTTGGAAGATCGATGCTCCCGAAAAAATTTCACCAAGAGATGTGGGCTTTGATCACAACTCAGAACTTCTTTTTATAGAAAAACATGAAGGCGAGACCTGGATAAGCAGATGGAAAATGGTCACTCCCGAAGGTTAATTTATGTATAATTAATCAAACACCAAAAAACTGCCTGTCGGCAGTTTTTTTTTGCAATTTTTATAATTTAATAAATTCTTACAGTTTTAACTAAATATGTTTTTCCGAAAGTCGATAGTATCTTATATTTCTATTAAGGAAAAACTTAATGATAATGTTAAACGATTCTGATGTAAAGAGCGCCAAAGAAATTGTTGTCAACAGTTTTGTTGCATTAACCGAAGAAACAAGTCTTTTAAAAAGTAACATGGAGAAATTAATGATTAAGTATCGCCAAGCCCTAAATATGCTGGCGAAAATGCAACAAAAAAACAGCGCCTTAGAGAAAGAGCTAAATCTTCTTCAGGCGAGAGAAGTGGCTCTTATCAACCACATAAAATCAAATTTAACCGAGTTTATTGAAGAAAACAAAACAGAAAAAATTGATGTACGGTTAATAAATTGAAATAGGTTGAATTTTTGCTTCCAATTGCTTAAGATGATTGTAAAGAAATCCAATTAAGCAAGAAAAATGAAAACTCACAAATTAACCCTCAAAAAAAACAAAGAATTTTCAATAATTAAAGGGCACCCTTGGGCTTACTCCGAAGCTTTCCAAAATATTCCGCAAGACCTTAATTACGGGGATAAAGTCGAAGTTTATTCCCATAAAAACAAACTGCTTGGCATGGGAATAGCGGACCCTGACTCAAAGATTCTTGTAAGAATGCTTTCCGCCTCACCCGACAAGAGCGTAGAATCTGCTTTAAGTGAAATAATTAAAAGAGCTATCGAACTAAGACTTGAGTTTTTTTCTGATCAGAAAACCACAGCATTCAGATTGATAAACGGTGAAGGAGACGGAATTCCGGGATTAATTGCCGACAGATATTCTGATGCGGTGTCAATGCAAATATACACTCGCGCCCTTGAGCCTTATGTTAAACAGATAGTAACCGAAATAAGAAAGCTCCTGCCTGAGATTAAATGGATATACAAAAGAGACAACATAAGAATTTCAAAGACCGGCTCTGCCGAGCTTATTTACGGCAAAAACATGCCCGATAAAATTGAGTTTTACGAGAATGGGCTCAAATTCTCTACCGATCTTGTAAATGGTCAAAAAACAGGTTTTTTTCTTGATCAAAGAACGAATAGGCATTTAATAAGAACTATAAGCAAAAACAAAAGTGTATTGAACTTATGTGGTTACACAGGAGCATTTACAGTTGCAGCAGCAGCGGGCAAAGCATCGTCAAGTTTAACTGTAGATATATCCAAACCTGCTCTTGAAGAGGCCAAAAAAAACATCGAACAAAATGGATTTTCCACAAATAAGCATAAAATTCTATCTGCTGATATGTACGAATTTTTAGATAAATGCGAGCCTAAAAGTTACGATGTAGTAATTCTGGACCCTCCTTCTATGGCCAAAAGCAGAAAAGACTCCGAAAAAGCGCTGAGAGCTTACAAAAGATTAAACCTTGCCGGAGTAAAAGCTGTAAAAAAAGGCGGGTATCTTTTTACGGCATCATGTACCAGCCAAGTATCGTGTTCAGAATTTATCGACGCTGTCCGAGACGGCATTGCAGCTTCGGGCAGACAGGCTGTTATGATACATGAGTCATACCATGACTTTGACCACCCGGTATCTCTTTCACACCCTGAGGGCAAATATCTCAAAGGTCTTCTATTGAAAATTTATTGAGCAATATATGACTAATACAATAATTGATGTAGCCGCTGCAATAGTGATAAATAAGGGCAAGTTTTTGTCCGCAAAACGTCTGGGCGGTTATTTACACAATCTCTGGGAATTCCCCGGAGGCAAGCTTGAAAAGTATGAAACAGCAAAACTGGCAGCAGAACGGGAGCTTGAGGAAGAACTCGGAATCAAAGCAGTTGCTTCTGAAA
>Ga0255345_1003755_pt1 | contig 17366 bp, 9 predicted proteins | sample wastewater_treat_6_FD_192415 | JGI IMG/M metagenome (GOLD analysis project Ga0255345, IMG submission 192415) | Wastewater microbial communities from Lulu Island WWTP, Vancouver, Canada - plant20 | ecosystem: Engineered > WWTP > Wastewater > Unclassified | place: Canada: Vancouver, British... | reverse complement strand
CCAAAACCCAGTCCTGAGTAAAACTGGCATACGGCAAGGATGACTTATAGACATTATAATGTGTAGCGCCGGACACCTGTTGCCAGGAAATTCTAATCGTAGTGCTACTGATTTGGGTAATCACCGTTTCGGACATAACAAGTGCATTTAGAACGAAATTCCAAACTGGGAAGCTTATATTGTTCAAGTTGCCCGCTCTGGTCCAGTTCTCTGGATTATTAATGGCAGTTCTTATTTCAGCAACGGAACCTGTTGTAGCGCCATTATAGACACCATCATCCACTTCTGTGGCAAAGCCCAAAGCATTTACTCCCAAAGTTAAAGTAGAGGGAAGGTAAGAACTATTGTTATTAACAGTGCCTTCGGTCAGCCAACCCGTGGAAGAAATTGCAGATATGAACGAAGGTGCATCAAGGGTTCCCTGGAAGGCAATAATCTGATCGCCATCATTGGAAAGACCTTCTACGCCGGGACTATGGATACCTTCATTGATAAAGGTCTGCCCTTCAACCAGATGAATAACTTCTCCTTTAGCATAAGAGCGTCCAACTCCTCTCCATTCATAAAGTGCTTCATTTGCCAGAAAAGCGGTTCCATTATATGCTTTATCGGTAAAGTACATCTTGGTATTTTCCTGAATATCTTTTAACAGCACGAAACTGAATCGGTCAGGAGAATCGGTAGCATATTCTACAAAAGCCAAATCTCCCGGTAGTAAAACAGAACCAACGGGTCCTGTAGAAGTTGTAAATTGAACAGAAGGTGCATTAGCATCAACTTTGTAATTGATGGTTTCGCCGCTATTAGTATAGGGAAAGATTTTGAAATAATAGGTCTGATTTTCTTTTAGTCCATAAAAAAGCTGGGGCTGAACGCTATAACTTACATTTTTAATAAGCTCCGCATCGTTTTCAGGAATGCCATCCACAGGGTCTGCAATATCTGCTAAACTTACTTCACTACCCTTAATTAAATAGCTGTTAGGAAGAGATGTTCCTGTAGAATCTATCCAGTTCAGATATGCCTGATAGTAAGTAACACCAGCAGTAGTAAAGGCAACGGGATAATTTGTCGGTTCAGGGAAAATGGTAGAACCGCTTACTTCAATGTCTTGAGGAATAATCCCGCCCCCGCTATGGCTAATATTGCCGGTATAACTTCCACTGACGCTTGGTTGAAAAACCACTTGTATCTGTTTAACAAAGTTACCATTACGAGGAATAAGCTCTAAAGAAGAAGCGAAGGAATCGGTATCAAACAAACGCAGGTAAAAATATTGAGGCGCCGTAACAATTAAATTCCCGGTTAAGTTAGTAGCAATTATCTGATAGGTCTGAATCTCAGAAGAAGTTCCCGGCAAGGCAAAAAAAGGTTGTAAATTTGCAGTGATTTCAACATAAGGAGCACTTGAAATTCCTTCTACAATTATGTCCATCAAAACGCCACTTCCCTCCATCATAAGTACTACTGGGATTGGAAGGCATATAGAGAGTGTTTTCTGTATTGCCAAAAGCGGAAACAAGCTTAAAAGCCAGGTTAGGATTGTTATTCATCCCTGTTATGGAACTGGCATTAAAAGAATTGGGAAACCAGCTATCACCGCTGGTAGCATTGTATATGTCTGCCTGAATCCATACAGGTTCTGACACTGTTCTATCCAGAGTGTAAAAAAGCACAGCTTTATTTGCGGATTTATTGCTGTGTCGAAGCGCCCAACTAATAGTTATATTTTGAAAATTGGCGGTGGAAACATTGATAACTATTCCCGCTGTCGTGTTATTCGTCCCCTGAGCAGGATAACTTGTTGTGCTCCAAGCCAATCCACCATTATAACCAGTATTAAAACCGTCATCTGTTACCCCTCCGACTAATGAAACGCTTCCACTGCCGGTAGATGGAATAAGAGTATTTTCAAATGTCCAAGCAGAAATAACGGTAGCATTTAAGGCAGCCCCCATCAATATGAATGCTATTAACAAAATTTTTTCCATTATTGCTCCTTACTGGATGATGCAGATCTTTTTGCTGAATTGTTTGCCGGCAAATTGAGTTCGGATTAAGTATATACCACTGCTAATGCGATTGCCGTTTTTATCGCGTAAATCCCATTGATTTTTACCGTCTGAAGCCATTACATTCTCGGTAACTAACTGCCCTTTAAGATTATACACTTTTACGCGGTAGTTATCGTTGGCACCTTTAAGATTGATATTTAGCGCATCTCTAACCGGATTGGGCCATACTTCAAAACGCATAACAACCGGAGTAATAATATCATCACTGTTGCCAGTAGGGGAATTTTGCGTTCCTGGCGTAACAGGATTCTCAAAATCAGTTCCAAACTTAACCCAATTTTCACTGCCATCGGGATATCTTCCATAAGATATATCACTGGCTAACACTAAATCCTCTGTCCAAGCAATATGATCTATCACTGTTAACATATCGGGTGCTATTAAATAAACCGCATCCGCAGTAGCGCTTAATTTAGTATTGATATGCAAAGAACCCTGGTCAAGGTCTTCATCAAACCAGATAATTTTATAACCGCTAGCAGGTATAATTGTTTCGGTAAATCCCGTAGGAATCTGAGTTAAAGAAGTGCCGTTATCGGGATAATGATCATCTGTAAAATAATAGCCCGCTAAATCAACTTCAAAATTATTGGGATTATAAATTTCTACCCAGTCCTCATATTCGCTGTTTTCATCCATAACAGTTGTAGAATTGGAAGGCATTAATTCGTTGATATACAAAATGGGAGCAGAATAACCAATTATAATAGTATATATTGGCGATTGAGTTACTCCTGAAACATTATCCGTTGCTTGAATCCGGTATTTGATGATAGAATCCAAAGCAAAAGGTCCGATTTGAGCAGTGTAGCTGTTTTCGGTTAAACTCATTGTAACGGTGTTCAAAGTCCAGTCCGAAAGGCCATACAATAATTGAACGCTATTTATGCTCCCATCGCTGTCACTAACACTGGCAGATACGGTTATAATGCTGTTTTCATCTGTGATAAGTGGGTTATAAGCGATATTTTCAATAACGGGAAGTGTGTTTACAGTTCCTTGATTGGAAGCACCAGGAGTGCAAGGATTGGTTTGCCCTGCTCCAAATAAAACCCAGTTATCGGTTCCATCTGGTAATCTGCCAATTGATCTATCATCAACATTTAAATCGGTTGCCTCAGTCCAAATATAGCTATCAACAAGAGTAACACCATCGCTATCAATTAAATAAACAGCATCTGCCCCACCCCCTAATTTATCATTTATATGTAAAGGACCCTGATCGAGGTCTTCATCAAACCACACAATTTTATAGCTATGCGCCGGGATAGTTGTAACATCAGGATTAGTTGTCGGAATTTGAGTCCAGGCACTTATCCCGTTGCTGTAATGACTATCGGTCATATACATACCTCCTAAATCTACAGCATAATTATTGGGATTATAAATTTCCACCCAATCGTCAAAATCGCCGTTGGGATCTGCAAAAGAGGCATTTTTTGCCATAATTTCGTTGATAAATAACTCTCCCGTGAAACTGGAAACAGCAATAGTAAAATATTCGTGTTCCGCTCTGGCAGGAAAGAACATACCCTGAGAGGAATTCTCTGCCCAGAAGTAATAATTTATATCCCCATAAGAAATGGGAACGCTTATTCCATAAATGCCATCATTGGCTGCGCCATCGGAATGAGCTCCATCATCAAACATTTGGTAATAAGTGAATTTGCTTGCTATGTTTTGCCTGATGCCAAGCTGAGCATAAGTTGCATTGGCAAAAGTAGCTGTAAATTGAAGAGTGGAACTTGGTTCGGGATTTTCAGGACTGTAACTTTGAGCAGTCATTGTCGGAACTGTTCCCGCAAAATTAGTATTACTTAAAAGATAAGTAGCGCGGGCATTCATCAATTGTGTAATACCAGGAACGGTTTGTCCCCCTCCGGGACCTCCTGAACCACCTCCAACCTGATTATTTAGGTTTGCTTGAAAATTGGCATAGGTATAAAAGTAATTGGGATCGTTTTGTACGGAAGGTCCGCAGACGCTTTGCAATTCAGCTGCCCTGGTTGCATACCAGCCATTGGAAAAATTTTCCTCTATCGTAGTGCGCATATGAGCAATATACATCTTTTTGTAACGAGGATTAATTAACACATTCTTTAGTAACAAAAAAGTGTTGCTGGTGGAATTGCGCAAAGGGTCCAAATTCTGCATACTGGAAACAGAACCACCTTGAAATCCGCCAAAGGACATATTCAAATCCCATAAAAGCGGGTTAATTCTATTATCGGCATCCCCGAAGAGATAAAAATTATGAAAGACATTGATAGGTGAATCCAAATTTACCAATAGATTATCATAGGCACACATCCATATATTCTGATCCACATTCATCACCTGGTCTATATTGGCATAGTTGTTTTGAAGAGTATTGGTAAAGTTGATTAAAGTGCTCCATCCATAGTCAGATTCCAAACCATAATATTGCATATAGGCAGTAGAATCAGCTCCTAAATAACCCCAAACAGTAACAGGGCTCATAGTATTTGTTTCACATTTAAACCGCGGCATCCCGGAAGTATGAAAATGTTCCCTCATAAAACTACTATCCACATCTTCCACTGAAGTGTAAACTCCGATAAGTACATTATTCACCCAAACATTGGCATAATTAGCTTTACAGGCAGGCATATACTTACGGGCAATTTCGTAGGAAAGAGTTTCCCGCACGAAGGAGGGATCACAAAAGCCATTGGCAAGCTTAAGAGTTCCATATTTCCCATCAATGAGTTGATCTTCAATTATGTGATCTAATTTAATATTGAAAGGATTCTTGTTTCTGTTGGCGCTGTAGGAACTATTGCCTTTATAGCGAACGCCTACACTATCATAAGTTACCCCGTTAATAATTGCTGTGCCAATCAATCTATCTTCTCCCGCTGCATAAAGCTGGTCGAGAATTTGATCCCAATTGGATTGTGTAAAAAATAACTGAATCGTATTCACGGTACTCATATCGTAAAAATCTGTTTGGGCTCGCATACTAAAATCAAAGCTAAGTATCAAACAGAGAACAAGATATGCTTTTTTCATATTCACCTCGTTAAAAAAATACAGGGACTGCTTTCTACAATCCCTGTACTCAATACTCTCAGGATTTGTTAATCCTGCATTTTTTTATTCGCTCAAGTAGCTAAGCACCTGGTTTGCCTTATTGATAAAGCTTTTAAGTTCTTTACCACTGAAAGGTTTTTGCTCCAAGAGTGATAGATCGTGAATATAAGAGCAAAGTGTTTTCACTACATCATCTTTACCCTGCTCAGCGTAGGCGAGAATCTTTTTGATTATCGGATTATCGCGATTTACAACCAGAGTGTGATATTTAAGCATATCGGAAGAAGCATTTTGGTGAGACAGCATATCCATATCATGCCATCTGCGCATATATTCACTGAAGACAATCATTGAAGGTATCTCCGGGCTTTTCAAGCTTTTCACTTCTACCTTGATTTCCGTAAAAGCATTATCTTCCAGAGCTTTCATTGCTTCAGGGCCAATCTCTTTGCGTACATTATCTGGCAGTTCATAGGGTTTGATGATGGTCTGTTCATCATTTTGAATAAGATAAGGACTTAAGATAGTGGCAGCATTAGGGTATTTTTTTAAGAAATCTGCATAGCTTTCTTTGCTGAAACTTGCTTCCACTTTTTGGCCTAATGCCGTGTAAAAGAGTTCTTTAAGCTTATCTTCAGAATCGCTGGCAACCCCTTCTTTGTTTACCAAGAGGTCGTTCACTTCGCTATCTATTCTCATAAATTCGATATTACCCAGTTTACTTTCCAGCTGTTGATAGAGATGAGTATCTAAAGGACTGTTTTGGAAAACAACTTCAATACCCTGTTCTTTCATCAGATTTAAATAACTAACTTGAGTATCTTCACTCGCTGCATACCAGATTTTTGTTTTATCACCTTCGCTTTTATTGCGAGCTTTATATTCTTCAATTGTAACATAATCGCCGCTGGCAGTTTTAAATATAATGATATCCTTCATTGCTTCAAAGAAATCATCTTCTTTCAGCAAGCCAAATTTGATGAAAGCATTAATATCTTCCCAGTAACTCTCATATTTCTTACGGTCTTCTTTGAAAGTATTATTAAAATGATCAGCAACCTTTTTTACGATATATTGGCTGATTTTCTTCACCTGGGCGTCATTCTGTAAAAAACTGCGGGATACATTTAAGGGAATATCGGGAATATCAATTCCACCTTTCAACAATAGCAAAAATTCCGGAATAAGGTCTTCCAGATTGTCTGCTACGAAAACATTATTACAATAGAGTTTCACTTCGCCTTTGAAGAAATCTGGCTCATTGCGCAGTTTCGGAAAATATAGAATCCCTTTCAGATTGAAGGGAAAATCCACATTCAGATGAATCCAAAACACAGGATCCATATAATCGTGAAATACATTCTTGTAAAATTCTATATATTCTTCATCCTTCACATCGCTAGGTTTACGATTCCACAATGCTTCTTTTTGGTTTACCTGCTTGCCTTCAAACATAATTGGATAGGGCATAAAATTGCAATAGCGATCCAAAATTTCCCTTATCTTACCTTCATTGGCATATTCTGCACTCTCTTCATTCAGATAAATAGTTATCGTTGTTCCAATCTCTTTCCGCTTACCTTTGCTCATCAGATATTCCGTGCTGCCATCACATTCCCAAAATGCAGCTTCACTACCTTCAGTGCAAGATAGTGAATCTATAGTTACTTTATCGGCTACCATAAATGCAGAATAAAAACCTAAGCCAAAATGACCAATCATATTGTTCTGGACATCCTTATACTTATTAATAAAATCCTCTGCACCCGAAAAAGCTATCTGATTGATATACTTCTTTATCTCTTCTGCCGTCATACCAATTCCACTGTCTATTACCTGAATGGTCTTTTTACCTTTATCCAACTTCACTTCCACTTTCATCTCTTCTTCCTTGAAGTTCGGATCAGCATATTTCCGTTTGGATATTGCATCCACAGAATTAGATACCAGCTCTCTTAAAAATATATCATGCTGCGAATATAGCCATTTCTTGATAATCGGAAAGATGTTTTCTGTATGGATGCTTAAGCTTCCTTTTTCTTTCGTTTTCTTGTCTGCCATTCTATTATCTCCTTTATTCATTAAATTCATTCTGATGATATAATAATCGAGACAGGGATTTTGTCAAGTGTTTTTAGCAGTCCTCTTTCTAGACTGCTAAAAACCCAAATCTGCTTCAGACACTAATTGGATCACTATTCTATGTTAAATTCTGCTTGACTAATTTGGGTTAAGATGGAACAATGTAATTTAGCGAATTTTGATATTTTATAAAGCATAGGAGTATAGATGAAAAGAAATCTAATAGCACTGAGCTTCCTGATACTGTTTATACCCTTGGTAGCAGTAATTCAGGAAACCGCTTCCTTAAAGCATTTTCTTTACGGGCACGAACCAAATTGTGCTTATGATAACTGGATTTCCCATTTAGCCGAAGGGGTAGTAATCCAAGGGTATAACACATATGCCCCCTATGATAGACAGACAAACGGTTTTGGCAATTTTGTTATTGCTACTACTTTTCAGCTAAGCAGTTGGGGTAATATTGTTGATTTATTTTTAGAAGGTATGTTAGATGAAGCTCAGTCCGCAATTGATGCTTCCGGTTTTCCCTATCAAGTTGTTATTTTTAATGATACGGACACTAATATCACTTACCGGATGTTGCGAGAAATTCCTGATAGCAGTTATGTAGATCAAAATGGAACAGAAGATGATTATGATGATGAAATAGGTGCTTTTGCATATGGTTGGGGTTTGTATATTTATAATCCTGAAGGGACAAGACCCATCATTGTTACAGCACCTCATCCTTGTGACGATTTTCCTACTCCAGCTTTTGCTTTGGAATCGTTTAAAATTATGGATGCTCAATTTTTGCTAATAAACGGTGCAGGCAGAGAAGTTAAATGGACTAATAGTGGCAGTTATACAAATACTAAATCACTTTCTGATCCTACTCGAGTAGCCAATCATCCCTTCAATACCTGTTATAAAAAGTTTGTCGATAAGCTAAGGATTGTTTTTAACTGCAGAGAATTTTCCCCTCAGATTCATAGTTATGATTGGAATTATCATGCTGGTTATCCCAATGTGCAAATTTCTGCAGGCAACAGTCGTCTCTGTCCTAATCTTCCTATTAGAGATCTTTCCAGTTTGAAGCTTGATATGATAAACCAAGGCCATCATATAATGGTGCCAGCTAACACTGTTGGTTTTCATAGTGAAGTTGAACTAAATGATTTTTATTCAGTATATTATGACACCTATCCTTTTATTTTCGATGATGGTGAACATAGCTATGAAGTAAATAATTATATTGATTTACCGGCTTATTCGCAAAACTATCAAATGCTATATAGTTTGGAAAACTGGACTGATTATGATGTATATGATCCTTTCCTCCATGTTGAAATGGACGAATTACCCAATTCGTATGAATTAACTGAAAACACTTATCGATGGTTTTATGGCTGGAATGAAGCACAGCAACGTTGGAATTTTGATCATCTTTTTGATAATTTTTTGCAATATTATCTACGTTGGGTTTACGATCTAAATAGTGTATTGAATACTATGTTCGCTATGAATGATGGGCTTAATCCTCCTACTCCAACAGGTTTTGCAATACATAATCAATCTTTATATTCTGTTACTTTACAATGGAATAAAGTTGATTGTTACGATTTTGACACCTTTGAAATACTATATTCTACAGATCCTATTGGAACCAATAATTATCAGGTTTATAACCGCAGTAATAATGCTATGCTTGCGTCCCCATATTGTGAGAGTATTACAGTTCCAGGCCTTAGCAGTTCTTCCAGTTATTTCTTTAAAATCCGAACAAAGGATAAAAATGGAAACTATTCTGATCTTTCTAATCAGATAACCACTATACCTGCACCTGCAAATGTTTATACATTTACTGCTCATGGTATGGATAATGCAGTTCGTCTTTATTGGGGTGTTTCAGGTCAGAATAATAATCAGGGTTTCAGTGTGTACCGTAAAAACTCTACACAGACAGATTATTCCCTGATAGATTCATATCTAACTAATTCTTCTCTTAACAATCCAACTGCTTCCAGTTTTACCTATTGGGACTATGATGTAGCTAACGGACAGGATTGGGAATATATTATCAGCTGCACTAATACCAGTAATCAGGAATTTTTCTATAACTATCCTGCAACAGCAGCTGTTAGAGCTATTCATAGCTTGTATATAAGAAATAATACTGCAACTTTGGCAGATACAATTTCCTTTGCCCAAAATTCTTTTGCTTCAGATGCTCAGGATGCCTTCTATGATGTAACAAAAGGTAGTCCTTCTGGTTCAAATTATGTATGGGCAGCCTTTTGGGAACAGTATTGGGGGAATAATGGAACTACTTTATCTCGAGAAGTAAAAGGTGGATATAATACCGCGCTCGATATTAAAACATGGGCAATTAGAATCCGTTCTACTGAACTAAATACACCACTATATATTAGTGCTTCCAATAATTTTAATAGGGCAGAAAAGCTCTATCTTTATGATTCTTACACGGGAACCTGGCACAATTTATTCAGTGGACCCTATCAATTTACTGTGCCTAATTCCAATGTGAGAACGATGACCCTATATTGGGGTAATTTACAACCCAAGGTCGTTCACGGCACCCAAAGTAACCAATTATACCAAGGTGGAAATAATATACCTTTGCAGTGGAGCTGTCAAAACAACTTCCTGGTTGATCACTTGGATCTATATATAAAGAATGAAACGGACAGCTTGTTTTTAGTAGCTAATGTTCCTGGAAATCAAACTAACTTTACTTATAATGTTCCTCAGAACCTGGATATGCAATCTGCTCACTTTTATATAGATTGTCATGCAGTAGATGGATTGATGCAAACTTACCGCTCATCCTACACTTTTGCTATTGTTCCCCGAATGGTTTTACATAGTAATGAAGCAGGTTGGCAGACCCGTTCTCATATTTGGCCAGATTTAACTCCGACGGTAGAAAATATTTTTGGGACTGGAGCTACCGCTTTTATCGCCGGGGATAATAACACCTGGGTTGAATGTGATGATTTTCTTTTTGGAATTGCCTATTGGGTTAATGCCCCCGATATGAATTTCTTCAGTTCTACTGCAGACATCTGCGCTTCTGGAATAGATTCTTTTCCTTTGGAACCTGGCTGGAATTTTGTAGCCAATCCTCATTATTGTCGTTATCCGATTCATAGCTTACGTTTTCTGGTTGGCAATAATCTCTTCCTATACAGTGAAATGATTGCCCAGCATCTTATCTCTCGAGCAGTTTATGTATATCGGAATGGTAGGTTTCAGGCAGTGGATGTTATTGAACCTTTTGAATCCTTTTTTATTAAATATTACTGCGATCAATCACTGAACACCTATCTTAGTTTTTACCCCTATTTTGAAGCACCAGAAATTACTCCTCCTGATAATTTCTGGCAGTTCCAAGTGGCGGTCACTTGCCCTGCCAGTGACACTGATGAATTTATTTTGGGTACTAATCCTATCGCTACAGATGGGTATGATTTTTATGTTGATTTACCAGCTGCTCCTGTTAAACCTTTCCCTTCTATCAGTGCATACTTAACTCGTGAAGCACCTGAGGATATAAGTTTTACGGATAAAAAACTAAGCTGCGAATTTCGTGAGGTTTTTTCTCCCACTGTAGATCAGGAAAAAATTTGGCATTTCAAATTTACCTGTAGCTCAGTAGAGCCAATTGAATTTGATTTGAGCGACATCAATCTACCAAATGATTATACCATTAGAATCTTTCTGGGAGAAAATATCTACACTTACAGACAGCTGACTCACTTTACTTATGTTCCTGCAGAACCAGGAACTTATGAAGGTTTAATTAAGGTAACAAACTACCCTGTAAGTGTAACAGATCTGATTCAGAAGCCTGTTTCAGCACTTGCAGTATATCCCAATCCTTTTAATCCGACCACCACAATTGCCTTTAGTACTTCCCAAACCCAAGTTGTGGAAGTTTCCTTGTATAACCTGAAGGGTCAAAAAGTCCGCACTTTACATAAAGGAATATTGAAGAGTGGCGAACATAAATTGATTTGGGACGGAAAAGATAACACAGGTAGAACTGTTAGTAGCGGTGTCTATTTTACCAGAATTGAAACAGGAAAACAATCCTTTACCCGTAAGCTGTTATTAATGAAATGAGCTTGCTAAGCAAGAAAGTTACGATAACAAAGAGCTAAGGACAGAATTTAACCAAGTAGACAACTTTAGGTTAAAGAAGCTACTTCAAAGAAAACAATAGAATGCAAATTAGGGCAGGGAAATCTAATCCCTGCCTTATTATTTATAAGATAAGATTGTAGAAATATAGACAATAAATAGTATGAAGTAATTCTTGACAAAACAAATGAGAATATCTAAGTGTTTCCATAGTTATTAAGGAGCCTATCATGGGAAATCAAACGATGACTTTAGCTGAGCAAGAGAATATAAACCGCATAGCTAATCAAAAGCACTTTCTTAAAGAAATAGATTTGATAATAGACTGGACTAAAATCAATAAAGTCCTATCCAAAGTAGAAATTAGACGCGAATCTGTCGCTGGCAGTGATACATATTCAGCCGAAGTTATGTTTCGGATTTTGCTGATTCAGTCCTGGTATCAACTATCTGATTATCAGCTGGAAGAGCAACTGACTTACAATTTGATGTTTCTGTACTTTAGTCATCTCAGTTTAGAAAATCCTATTCCAGATCATTCAACCATCAGTCGTTGGCGCAGTAGGTTTTCGGAAAAGAACATCTTTGATGAGCTCTTAGAAGAGATTAATCGACAATTGGTTATGCATAACATAGAGGTTCACGAAGGCGTAATAGTTGATGCTACTTTAGTAGAATCCTAAGCTTGTCCTCGTCGGAAAGAAATAATAGAGACAGAACCAGTAGGCGATGAAGAGATTCCTGAGCAGCAATTTTATCAGGCGACAGAGTTGGTTGTAGAGGAATCAAAAGATAAGGATGCAAATGGTTGAAGAAAGGGAAGAAATGTGTTTTTATTTTTGTTTTGACTTACAATTTTACCACTACCCTCTCTGTAACCACATCCCTAAGATTGCACACATTTTCAACCGAATTATAATTGGTCTCCTAACTTCAAAATTGTGAGTTAAAATATGAATCTTACACCCTTGCAACCGAGCTGTAACAATTCTTCAAATTCCACAATCGTGAATGAAGTTGTTTTTTCACATTTGCAGGGATGGGTTGGAATGGTTCAGAGATAGGGACTTCGGGACGGATTTTTGTTTTGACTTACAATTTTGCCATATCTTAACTTTTTCTTTTGATGTTTCTTCCCGGTTTCACTTTTCCACCTTTCCACTATTCACCTTTTCACTTTGAAAGTGATCTTTTCTGGTATAGGTTAAAAAACTTAGGGGATAGCCCGTAGAAGAAATAATATCCTTTTTTTCCTTCAACAACCATTCATCTTCATTATAAGGAGGGAAAAAAGTATCCCCATCAAACTTAGAATGAACCATAGTAATAAACAGTTTATCCGCCAAAGGTAGAAATTGTTTATAAATTTGAGCGCCCCCTATTACAAATGCTTCTTGTCCATCAACCAGCTTCAGGGCTTCTTCTATGCTATGAACAACAATGGCTCCCTCTAATTGGAGAGATACATCTTTACTGATAACAATATTTTGCCTACCCGGTAGTGCTTTTCCTATAGATTTCCAGGTTGTTTTTCCCATAATTACAGGATAACCTGTTGTTATTTTCTTGAATCTGGTAAGATCTTCAGGAATATCCCAGGGCAATTTCCCATTTTTACCAATCACCCGATTTAAATCAAAACCGACTATAATAGAGATACTCAGAATTTACCTACTTTAAAAAAGGTATCAATTTGAGGAATACCTGCATTTTTTGCGTCTTCCAGAGTTCCGTTAAAAAGCATTTTCCCGCTATCCAGAAAAATGATTTTATCGGCTATTCTATGTATGGAAGCCAATTCGTGAGTAACAACCACAATGGTCATTTTCAGTTGTTTTTTTAGTTCCAGAATCAATTCATCTAAGGAAGCAGCAGTTAAAGGATCCAATCCAGCAGAAGGTTCATCACAAAACAGGATTTGAGGGTCCAAAGCAATCGCTCTTGCCAAAGCAGCTCTTTTTTTCATACCGCCGGAAAGTTCTGAGGGGAATTTATAAAGCGCCTCACTGAGGTTAACGAGATTAAGCTTCACTTTAATTATTCTATCTATTAAATTTTGGGAAAGATCAGTATGCAATTCCAGAGGGATACTAATATTGTCATAAACGGAGATAGAATTAAGCAAAGCCCCGCTTTGAAATAGCATTCCTATCTTTTTTAAAATATTGGCCATTTGGATATCATCCAAATCTAAAACCTCTTCTCCCCAAATTTTTACGCTACCCGAAAAGGGCTCAACCAAGCGCAAAATATTCTTCAAAAGAATGGTTTTTCCACATCCACTCCCCCCCAAAATAACAGTTATCTCACCAGGAAAGATATCCACGCTAATATTATCCAGAACAATATTATCACCATATTTAGCAACCAAGTTCTTAACGCTGATTATAGGTTCCATAATTATAAATACAACAAACTGAAAATGGCATCCCAAATAATAACAGCAAAGATAGAAGCTACAACCGAAGAAGTAGTTGCCTTACCAACTCCTTCAGCTCCACCTTTAACTTCAAAACCGCAATAGGCACCAATTACAACAATCGTCCAGGCAAAAACAATACTCTTACCAAAACTGGTTACTATATCCTTCATGGATAGAACATCAATGGAACGCTGCACAAAAGTATAAACACTGAGGTCTAAATAGTCAATAGCAATTATACCGCCTCCAATTTCAGAAACCAGTATAGAAAACATAACCAGAATAGGCATAACAACTGTGATAGCATGAAATTTAGGGACAACAACATAGCGCACAGGAGAAAGAGCCATAATCTTCAAAGCGTCAATTTCTTCCGTAACTTGCATTGTAGCAATTTCTGAAGCTATAGCTGAACCACTTCTTCCAGCTACAATAATAGCCGTTATTAGAGGAGCTATTTCTCGCACCATAGAAAAAGCCATTAAATCGGCAATAAAAACATTTGCTCCAAAATTAGCTAACTGCACCGAGGCCTGCAATGCTAATATAAAACCTACTATAAAAGATAGCAAAGCTAAAATCGGCAATGCTTGTGAGCCCAAGAGTGAACACTGAATAATAAAGGAACCTTTGCGCTGTCCCTTTCTATTAAAAATACCAATTAAGCTCCAATAGAATACTTCTGAAGCCAACATCATTACCTGATAGAAATTCTGAGCTGCCAAAACAACAGAATCACCTATTTTTTCAAAGAAACCCATTTTGCGTGCTGGGGTAGGAGTTTCTATTTTTAAAGAGGTAAAAGTATCTATAACCTCTTGAATTTGTGGTTGAACGCCCTGGAACATCAATAATCCTTCAGCTGCTAAACGATTATGCAATTCATCCAGAAAAGCTACACCTGCACTATCCAAATTTGATATTCCACTAAGGTCTATCGTATTAGGACTTTGATTTTTAAGGAGTGTATTAATTCTATATAAGACCTCAGGAACCGTTTCCTTAGTAAGGTTTCCTTCCAGATAAAGTGTGTTATTTACAATTCTACAGGGCATTTATCCTCTTAATAAAATAACGAAAGGCGTAAGAAAGTAGTATAATCGTAAACCATCCAGGGTTTTTCTGCTTCATCATAAAAAGTATTGAATTTTACATCTAACGAGATATTTCTAAATAATTTAAAGCTAATCCGATTTTCGTTTTCCAAACGATAAGTATGATCTGGCACACCCATCCTGAAAAGCACATCCAAAGTAGAATTTATGCTTACAAACTTAAGTAAATTTAAGGCAGAAAATATGATGGTAGATTCTATCCCTTTAGAACTGCTGTTCGGTTCTTCAATATATCTATCATAACTCAATCCGGTTTGGGTGTCAACTATGGTTTTATCGAAAACATAGCTGCTTGTATTATAGTCCTGCAGCCAACCATAACCAACTCGTAAACTTGTCCAAGCTCTGGGGCTGAAATTTATTTGATAAGTTAAGCCGGTTCCTTCTTTCAAACGCAGAGGGTAGAAAGCGATTTTTGTTTTTAAATCCGGTTGATCTAAAAGGGTTGAACAAATATCACCTTCTGCGTTTTGAAGTATTATATTCTTGTTTTCGGAAAAATAGGTTGTCTCATCAAAAAAATGCGTATTTATGTTCATTCTTCCATAGAATGCGAAATTCCGCAGGAATTTCTTCTTTTCCATAGGATATAACATCAACACGCTTTTCAGAGAATAATCGTCCGGACTGAATATCAGATCTTGATTGGATGTTTTATTTAAGCCCAGATCATAAATGCTTCGAGTAGTAAAATGAAAGGGTTTTATAAGTTCATGTGTATCTATACTGTTATCAAATTGACCGGCAAGTGAAACGCTGGAAGTTGGCTTTTTCTTATCTACATTATTATTAGAAGATAAGGATATATTACCATGTATGGCTCCTCTATGAATTCTCTTGGAACCCAAACCGATATCTTCATCAGCAAAAACACCTGCACCGATTAATACATTTCCTTCGGCTGCAGGATCAACAATCATTGTTAGCGTCTTCTTATCGCCTTCTGCTAAAGCAACTGTGGCAAAATCTTTTAAATCACTCCAAGAGCCACCACCCAATTTTACTAAATATGAACCTGGAGGTAAAATCCAAAGCTTATCTACGGCTCCAACTTCATCTTCGCCCATACTTACCATCCCTCCACTATAAATTTTATAACCTTCACCTTCCGCATCTTTTTTCCAGAGATCATATCCCATTCTTACTCTGCTTTTGGATTCGTCCATAATCACAATTTTTAATTCGCCCCAATTGGGTTTAACCACTGTTCTTTGACGAGGTAAAATCTGAACAGGGATAATTAGATCTTCCATTTCCCCAATTATTACTCTATATCTACCCGGACGCAGTAAAGCTGGCACTCCCATTACTAGTTCATCTGTAGAGATAACAGAATTCAGCGAATCCAATTCTTCGATTGTATAACGGAGCTCTTCTTCAGTTTGGGTTTTAGTAATAACCATCAACTCCCCATAATCATTAACAGTTTCTGAGGCAAACATTTCTTCGTAAACATATCTAGCCATTGGTGAAGCAGAAGTAGCAAGAGATTTTTCATCTATTTTGTGGCCACTGAAGTACAGATTACATTTGGCTGCAAAGAGATCTGTCTCTTCCATAATCATATCGTTAAATGCTTGAACCAAATATATCATAGAGGGGTCTATCAGCTCTACTGAACGTTCATTTTTATGCGATAAAACTATCCGCTCAGAAGTGGAATCCCGTAAAACAAATTCCATTTTTAAATAAGCTCGGGGCTCGGCACCTTCTATCTTTTCAATATTATACACTGTCGTTTCCAGAAAATAGTGAGGTTCTTTATCCAAAATTTCCCCGCGGGATACAGTTCCAAAAATATTGTATGCTTTCACACGCTGGACAACTAAGTTGGGAATAGCATCTCGTAGCCTTGTTGCCCAAACATCAGTCTGCAGGAATTTTACTTTATAAAAATTCTCTTTTACCACTATCTGATTACGGTCATAAGTTCTGGGCAAAACTGTATCCAGCACTTCCAGATTTTTTCCTGTATTATTAGCTCTGCGTAATTCAGGTTTTTCACTTCCTGGTTGATATTCCAAAACATAGTAGTTTACAGGTGTTTTTTCCACCTTTTGCAAGCAGCCTGAAAGCATAATTACCAAAGCTAAACATCCTATAATGAAGCACATACTCTTTATTTTATGCATAATAACTCCTAATTTCCGCGTAGCAAGATAGCAGGCGTATCGGCAATCTGACGAGAAAATTCATTCAGATTTTCACTCGTCTCGGTTAGGGTGCTTAAAATTTCCAGTAAGTCTCCCTGACCACGCGTTACAACTCTATTCAAGTTCGCAACCAAATTTCCTGTTTTATGAATTGTTGTGGATAGCTCACTTACCATTTCATTAATATTAGCTTTAGAAAGTTCTCCGCACAGAGTCCCCAGGTTAGTCATTAAACTGTCTACTCCTGGAGTATAAAGAATAGCATTCACCTGGTCTAATGTCTTATTAATATTATTACTGATCGTTAATATTTCGCGGG
>Ga0255345_1003748_pt1 | contig 17404 bp, 19 predicted proteins | sample wastewater_treat_6_FD_192415 | JGI IMG/M metagenome (GOLD analysis project Ga0255345, IMG submission 192415) | Wastewater microbial communities from Lulu Island WWTP, Vancouver, Canada - plant20 | ecosystem: Engineered > WWTP > Wastewater > Unclassified | place: Canada: Vancouver, British... | reverse complement strand
GGGAGGGGCGCCGGCATATTGCGGGATGGATTGTCAGAGATGTTCAAATCACATAAACATGTGGAAAAGACCAGAAGGGGTAACTACAATGAAGGCGGAGACGGTGTGACCATAGTTACACTGAAATAGGACAGTATGAGAGACAAAAGACCTTAGAAAGGATCGAATATGTATATCGTAAGTGCGTGTTTGTTGGGTAAAAACTGCAGATACAACGGGGGCAATAGCTTTAGCGAAAGGGTAGCAGCCAGGATTAAGGGACATAACTACATAGCCGTCTGCCCCGAAACGGCAGGGGGTTGCCCTGTGCCGAGAGAACCCGGGGAAATCAGGAACGGCAGGGTTTATGACCCCGCAGGAGAAGATTTGACAGACTTATTCAGGGAAGGGGCGGAAAAAGCCTTTGCTGAAGCCATAGAGCTTGCCGATCAGTTGGGAGAAAGCTTAGAGATGGCAATATTGAAGGCAAGAAGCCCTTCCTGCGGTTGCAGGCAGATATATGACGGTACTTTTTCACATACAGTGGTTAAAGGGGACGGTGTTTTCGCCGATCTTATCCTGAGAAACGGAATAGAGGTTATATCCGAGGAGGAATGTTGAATGATAAATTATAAAGAGCTGATCTCTGCACTTCTTGCAGAGAACATTGAGGGGCTTGGTCCTCAGGAGATTTTGGGGATGGTGGAGAGCCCGGCCGACAGTAAGCTTGCCGATTATGCATTCCCTTGCTTTCGTTTGGCTAAGGCCATGAGAAAGCCGCCGGCTGCCATAGCAAAAGAAATAGCGGGAAAACTGGCTGCGAACAAGATCTTTGAAAGAGTGGAAAGCGTAAATGCTTATGTTAACATGTTTATGAACAGAAGTATTTTTACACATGAAGTTCTGTCTGAGACAGCAAGAGCCAAAGACAGATACGGCAGCAGCGACATTGGTCAGAACCGCAAGGTCATCGTGGAGTATTCATCGCCTAATATAGCCAAGCCCTTTCATATAGGACACATACGCAGTACCGTCATAGGCAATGCTATTTATAAATTATATGATTTTCTCGGCTTTGATACGGTCAGGATCAACCATTTGGGCGACTACGGCACCCAGTTCGGAAAGATGATAGTATCATACCGGCATTGGGGCAATAAAGAAGATGTAGAGAAATCGCCGATCCAAACCTTGCTGGGCTATTATGTTAAATTTCATGAGGAATCGGAAGAGGATCCGTCTTTAGAGGATGAAGCAAGAGCTACCTTTTCCCGCCTGGAAAACGGGGACCCTGAGGAGACAGCTCTTTGGAAGTGGTTTAGGGATGAAAGCCTCCGGGAATTCGGCAGGGTATATGAAATGTTAGGCATAGATTTTGACTCTTATGCCGGGGAGAGCTTCTATTCCGACAAAATGGGCAGGGTCCTGAGTGAACTAACGGAAAAAGGGCTGCTGGTAGAGTCAGAAGGCGCCAAGATAGTTGACCTTTCAGAATATGAACTGCCACCTGCCTTAATTACCAAAAAGGACGGATCGACCCTTTATATCACCAGGGATATTGCTGCAGCCATTTACCGTAAGGAGCATTACGATTTTTATAAAAACCTCTATATCGTTGCTTCTCAACAAAACCTCCACTTTCAGCAGTGGATTAAAGTCGTGAGTCTCATGGGTTATGACTGGGCTGAAAACTGCATCCACATTCCATTCGGCCTTGTAAGCCTTGACGAAGGCACCATGTCCACAAGACACGGGCGGGTGATATTTTTGGAGGATGTGCTGAATAAAGCCATAGACCGTACCAGGGAGATCATATTGGAGAAAAACGTAAATACTGATAATATCGATGCGACGGCGAAACAAGTAGGCATAGGCGCAGTGATTTTTAATGAGCTGTCAAACGGAAGGATCAAAGACTATGTGTTTTCCTGGGACAAGGTGCTGAATTTTGACGGGGAAACAGGACCCTATGTTCAGTATACCTATGCCAGGACAGCAAGCGTGCTTCGCAATGCCGGCGAGGCTGGAGAGAAAGCTGTTATCGAATGCGATACTGTAGATATGAAATACATTTTAAGCGATAGTGCATACGAATTGGTCAGGCTGATCTATGAATTTCCGGATAAGGTCGTAGAGGCAGCGGAAAAATATGAGCCTTCTATCGTTACAAGGCAGATCGTGGATATTGCTCAAAGCTTCAATAGGTTCTACCATAACGAGCATATTCTTGCGGAAGATGAAAATGAAAAGAAGGCAAAGCTGCTGCTTACATTTTCGGCTGGGCAGACGATACGAAACGGTCTGCTGCTTTTGGGAATGGAAGTGCCGGAAAGGATGTAGTTTATGAGATATGAAGGCAGTGTGTATCGGCCTCCCAGTGAAGCCGGCAGTCTGATCCTGCAGATCACCATAGGGTGCGCCCACAATCTGTGTACTTTCTGTGGCATGTACAAGGGAGAACATTTCCGTATCCGTCCGATTTCGGATGTTATCGAAGATCTGGGATGGGCCAGGGCTCATTATCAGCATATTGAAAAGGTCTTCCTCGCCGACGGGGATGCGCTTGTATTGCAGAACAAAGCATTGATACGGATACTGGACACTATTTTGGATCTTTTTCCCGAGTGTCAAAAAGTCAGCATTTACGGATCGCCGAAAGATGTGCTGAGGAAGTCGGCCGATGAATTGGCCGAGCTTAGGAATAAAGGGCTTTCTATGATTTACATAGGCGGCGAGAGCGGGAGTGATAAAATACTGGAAAGAATAAAAAAAGGCGTTAAGTCCGAAGAACTGGTAGAAGCGGTCCAAAAGATCGAGGATGCGGACATAAAGGCTTCTGTTACCTTCATCTCCGGCCTCGGAGGGAGGCTCGATTGGGAAGAGCATGCCGTTAAGACCGGAGAGGTTATAAGCCGCATGTCTCCTTCGTACGTAGGACTTTTAACCCTTATGACAGAACCGGGCACCGAACTTTACGAGGATATTTTAGCCGGTCGTTTCAGTTTGCTTTCGGCGGAAGAGGTTTTGGAAGAAACAAAACTGCTTTTGGAAAACATAAATCTAGAAAAAAAATGCGTTTTTCGCAGTAATCATGCTTCAAATTACCTTTCATTAAGGGGCGACTTGCCGGAAGACAAAGGTGCTATGCTGGCACAGATAGAAAAGGCAAAACGAAACGCATCCATGATTAAGGATGAGCGGTTCCGGATGCTGTAGTATGAAAGGACCCGCCATCCCTGAACCTGCTGATATCGGGGAATATAATGAAAACACTGCTTACCACTCTCAATTCAAAATACATTCACTCTAACCTCGCATTACAGTATCTTTATGCTGTCTGTGCCAATGAGGGAGAAAGAACAGAGCTGCGCGAGTTTACCGTCAACAACCCGGATGATTATATATATGGTGAGTTGCTTCGGGGGGAATATGATTTAATTTGCTTTTCCTGCTATATTTGGAACATAGAGCGGACCCTCTATCTGGCGGAGACATTAAAAAAAGCCCGCCCGGGGGTTTTTATTCTGCTGGGAGGACCGGAAGTCACCTGGCGGGCAGCTGAAATAATGAAAAAGAACAAAAGCATTGATTTTGTTTTGACAGGGGAAGGAGAGGAGCGTTTCCCCAAACTGCTTAAAGAGCTTACAAAACCTGTACCGTCACAGGGATTTGATATGATAGGGGGGCTGCTCTACCGCAAGGAAGGTAGGATTTATGTTAATCCCGCTTCTGATCCTGTGGATTTCACCAAGGTGCCTTTCCCGTTCCACAGCCTTGTAGGCGAAGCGGATAAAATTATGTATTATGAATCCTCCAGGGGTTGCCCCTTTTCATGCAGCTACTGCATTTCCGCAATTGAAAAGGGGGTAAGAGCCCTTCCGTTGGAGAGAATCAAAGAAGACCTCAGCTATTTTGTATATAAAAATGTCAAACAGGTCAAATTTGTAGACAGGACGTTTAATTACAACAATGCCAGATCCATGGAGATCCTGCGGTATCTCATGGAGACGGACAACGGGGTCACAAATTTCCACTTTGAACTTTGCGGTGATATCATAAGTGAAGAGCTTCTAAACCTCATCGAGTCTGCAAGGTCAGGGCTTTTCCAGTTTGAGATAGGAGTACAGAGCACCAATGAGGGCACACTCAAGGCGATTGCAAGGCATTGTGATTTCAGTAAGCTTTCGAAAAACGTGAAGCGAATCATGGCCATGGGGAATATCCATATGCATCTGGATCTGATCGCAGGTCTGCCTTATGAAGATTATGAGAGCTTTGCAAACTCATTCAACGAGGTATATGATCTTCGCCCCCATATGCTGCAGTTAGGCTTTTTAAAGCTTTTGCCGGGGACACCGATCCGTGAAAATGCAGAAGAATACGGATACATCTTTCGGTCAAAGGCTCCTTATGAGGTGATTTCAAATAACTCAATATCGGCCAAAGAGCTTGCAAAACTGAAAATGGTGGAACTTCTTTTAGATATGTACTATAATAGGGGAGGGTTTGAGAGGGCCTTGGATTATCTTGCTTTTGAAAGGCACCCGCATCCCTTTTCATTTTATGAGGAGTTCTCCTCTTTCTACTATCTTAAGGGTTTTCAGCACAAATCCCATAATAAAGAGGATCTGTTCCGTATCTTAAACCTTTACGGACGATGGAAGGACAAAAAAGAGCCGGGAACGGGGGATAGACTGGAACTGCTGCTGACAGAGGATATGAAAGAGGGGCTTAACCCCGAGGCAGTAAAGAAATTTATGAAAACCGGATGGGATATTTAACATGAAAAAATTAGAGGACAGGCTATCGGATAAACCAATAGAAGGCACCGATATCAAAGAAGAGCCAACTCCAAAGGCTGATGCTTCGGTCAATGTGAAAAGTAATATTTCTCCTGTAGCTCCTGTACTGCCTCCGTTTCAATCAAGGCGGGACAGAGTCGGGCGATATTTCACAAAACATCTGAAAGAATTTATTTTTGACGAGTTTTCTGATTCCTATCTCAACAAGTTTAATAATATAGATTTTATGAAAGGCGTACCTATTCCCCTAAGACACGAAGACTATCAGGCCTTCAACGGAGGCGACGGTCTGAAAGTGCTTCATATCGCCGAAAATATGGCCTGGGTCATGGGCATCGATCCTAAATTTAAGTATACTCCGCAATATGTTGAGTTCATGAACAGATTTTTTAATTACAAACTGGCAGAGGGATTGGTAAAGGAAGGAAGGGATGCGGCGGAGAGAGAGGATTTTGACAATGCCATCATCCATTTCAGGGCCGCACTTGTTTTGAAATCCGACTATATCCATGCCATGTACAGTTATGCAAAAGTTTGCAGGGAGTTTTACCAAAGGGGAGACGACGATAAATATATCGGACGTTTTAAAGGAGAATCCACAGAATACTTTGAGCTGCTTACACAGGCCCATCCTCGTTTTGCCCAGGCTTATTATTACTTAGGCTATGATTATCTGAATCTGGGTTTGTATAAGAAAGCAGCCCTGGTATGGCAGGAATTCCTGACAAAAAGCAGCAACTTCAAAGACAAGAAGGAAATCAGGCAAAGACTGACACAGCTGGAGCAGCCGCTGACAATTGAGAAAGGATATAATGCGGTCTTGGCAGGACGTTGGGATGAAGGCATCGAGACCCTCGAACCGTTTCTGAAGACAAGCTTTAAAGGCTGGTGGCCGCTGCACTACTATCTGGGAGTGGCCTATGCAAGGACGGGAAGCAATGGCAAGGCCGTGGCAAGCTTTAAAAGAGTATTGGGGATAAACGGCTCCCATGCTGAATCCATGAAAGAACTTGCCGATTTATATGCAAAGAGTAAAGACAAAGAGAATGAACAAAAATACAGAAGAAAAGCAGAACTGATCTTGTCCAGTATAGCCGATCAGGATCAAAGCAAGGGAAAAGAGGACAAGCATGAAACAGATGATGACGGGCAATGAAGCTATTGCAAGAGGAGCCTATGAAGCGGGGTTAGTGTTTGCATCTGCATATCCGGGGACTCCCAGCACGGAGATACTGGAGAATCTCAGCAATTACAAAGATGAATTGTACTGCGAGTGGGCACCCAACGAGAAGGTGGCACTTGAATCAGCGATAGGCGCATCTGTTGCAGGCGTCAGATCCCTTGCCGCCATGAAGCATGTGGGTGTGAATGTTGCGGCAGATCCTTTGTTCACCTTTGCCTATACGGGAGTAACGGGAGGATGCGTCTTGGTTTCTGCCGACGATCCCGGGATGCACAGTTCGCAAAACGAGCAGGACAACCGAAACTATGCCACGGCCGCAAGAGTATTGATGCTGGAGCCGTCGGACAGCAGCGAAGCCAAAGACTTCACAAAGCTGGCCTTCCGGCTTTCTGAAGAGTTTGATACTCCGGTGATGCTCAGAGTGACAACAAGGATATGTCACAGTAAAAGCATTGCAGAGCTTGAAAAAAGGGAAGAAACCCCTCCAATAGCTTATGAGAGGAACATAGCAAAATATGTAGCTACTCCGGCTAACGGGATGAAGCTCCGCCGCAGCCTTGTGGACAGATTGAAGGCTATGGAAGCATATTCAAACAGGGCGGAAATAAATAAAGCAGAATACAACGGGAACCGTGTCGGAGTGATCTGTGCCGGCGCCGCCTATCAATATGCCAAAGACGTCTTTGGCGCTGATGCTTCATATTTGAAGCTTGGCATGACATACCCGATGCCTATGGATCTGATAAAGGAGTTTGCAAGTAAGGTCGAAACTCTCTATGTGATCGAAGAGATGGACCCATATATGGAAAATCAAATCAAGGCGGCCGGGATCCATTGCATAGGGAAAGAGATCATACCTGAATTTGACGAACTGAACCCGGATAGGATCCGCCATGCTGTTTTCGGGACAAAGAGCAAGACCGTAAAATCAGAAAAGCAGGCAGTTGTAAGGCCGCCTACTCTTTGCGCCGGTTGCCCCCACAGAGGCTTCTTCTACGCTTTAAGTAAAAAGAAAAACGTAATGATCACGGGAGATATCGGATGCTATACATTGGGCTCTGCACCGCCGCTTTCGGCAATGGATACTACGTTTTGCATGGGCGGCAGCATCAGTGCCGGCCACGGTGCTGCTAAGGCTTTCCGTCAAACGGGAAGAGATACGAAAGTAGTTGCGGTAATAGGGGATTCTACGTTTTTCCATTCCGGGATTACAAGCTTGATGGATGTGGTTTACAATAAAGGGAATTGCGTAACCGTAATACTGGATAATCGGACAACAGGAATGACCGGACACCAGGAAAACCCCGGAACAGGCCGGACACTTATGGGAGAGCCCGCTTTGGAGGTTGATATTCCGCTGCTGTGCAAGGCTATCGGTATAAAGAATGAAAACATTTATGCGGTAAACCCACTGGATTTAAAAGAGACTAACAAAGCATTAAACGAGGCAATGCAAAAAGAAGAACCTACAGTAATAGTCGCTTCTTGGCCATGTGCCATTAAGAAGTTCAGCGAAGGTGATAAAGCTCGCTTTGACCTTTTAAAAAGAAAATGCATAATCGACCAGGAAAAGTGCAAGCGCTGCAAAGCCTGCGTCAGAACAGGATGCCCGGCAATACTGTCCGGTGAAAGAATCCTCATACAGCCGGAAGCCTGTACCGGTTGCAGCATATGTCTGCAGGTTTGCCCATTTTCCGCTATTTCTTTTGTGGAGTAATCAATCCGGAGGCAATTATGAGCGATGTAAAAAATATACTTTTGGTCGGCGTAGGAGGGCAAGGCACCATCCTCGCCAGTAAAATACTATCGGAAGGTTTGATGGATGCGGGGTATGACGTGAAAATGTCAGAGATTCACGGAATGTCACAGAGAGGCGGAAATGTAAGCACCCAAATCAGGTTCGGCAGCAAGGTCTTTTCCCCTATCATCGGAAAGGGTGAAGCGGATATCATCGTAGCCTTTGAGAAGATGGAAGCATTGCGATGGATCGAATACCTAAACCCGGAAGGAAAAATTGTGATCAACGATGCGGAAATCCCGTCGGCCCCGGTTCAGATGGGGATTGCCTCATATCCGGAAGGCATCATAGAAGAGCTTTCTGAAAAGGTGATCACATACGTGTTCAAGGCCTCTGAGGTGGCTGAAAGCTTGGGCAATCCCAAGAGCATGAATCTTGTCCTGCTCGGCGCTTTGGTTAAGGCTATGGGCCTTCCTCAAATCGGTTGGGAAGATATAATAAAACGCAATATTAAGCCTGCCTTTCAGGAAATCAACATTCAGGCTTTCCGGGCAGGGCAGTCACAGGTTTCATAAAGAAAAATCACTTTATCAATCCCACCGCCTGCCGAACTATAAAAGCAACGAAGACTGTTTTTTGCCCTCTGACTAAAAAAGGCAACGAAAACCGGGCATCTTCCCAAATTCCGTTGCCTTTTACGGCTTTTGCCAGTCATTTGAGCGCTAAAAGCAACGTAATTTTAAAAAAAATACGATTTCCGTTGCCTTTTGCTCTTAAAAGGCAACGAAAAACAACGTTTGGCCAAAATTCCGTTGCTTTTTACAGCCTTTGCTAGCCATTTTGGCGCTAAAAGCAACGTAATTTAAAAATAATTACGAATTCCGTTGCCTTTTAGGGTTTACTGAAGCTGCGTCCAATAAGTTTATTTGGGGTGCGGACAAAATCTTGGAGTCAGTAAGAGACAGGAGGAGTCCGTATGTACACAAGAAAAGATAGGGTGAAGTACGAGACGGGACACGAAGTTCTATCAATTGCAATCATTGGTGCAACAATGGATAAAAAAATGAGTATGATCCGGTTGACATTCGATCGTATGCTGATGTATAATAACAAAGTCGCCTGAATTGGCGGCTCTGACATTCCAAGGTAGCTCAATGGTGGAGCACTCGGCTGTTAACCGATAGGCTGTGGGTTCGAGCCCCACCCTTGGAGCCAGAAAGAAGCTTGGATCCGGAGCTCTATCAGAGCTCCGGATGCCGGGGATCTGCCGGAGTGGCGGAATTGGCAGACGCACAGGACTTAAAATCCTGCGATCCTTACCGATCGTACCGGTTCGATCCCGGTCTCCGGCACCAAGACAATTTCATATCATCGCGGGGTAGAGCAGCTGGTAGCTCGTCGGGCTCATAACCCGGAGGTCGCTGGTTCAAATCCGGCCCCCGCAACCAAATCAGTTACCGTAGTTGATACAATTTCAACTACGGTAACTTCTTTTTTACCCCAAATTTCTAAGACGTCCTTCCACTTCATAGAATAGTGTCTCCAGTATTTCGCTTGCTCCGCTCGACAGTTCGATAGGCTCGTTTGAAGCCTCTTCTGCAAGCAGTGACTTAACAAGGGATGTGTAACCCTGCTTTGCCTTCTCCGGGATCGGAGTTGCCTGAAAAGCGCGTGTGCCGATAGCTGACTTGGGCATGGAGTACAGAAAGCGCTGAAGTCAAATCATCCATAAATAGGCGTAGAGGCTTCACCGGTTTGTATCTGGCAATTTCAGCAGCTTTATTATGAAGTTCCTTTCGGTATGCTCCATATTCGCTCTGAATCGGCAGAATAGCAAGTAACAGAGGGCTGAAAAAATTAAAAGAGATGTAGAGATTTTCATATTTTCGTGATATGCTGGATTTGTGTCATAAAAGGAGGTCTGGCAATGAGTGTAAGTTATAAGAAACTTCAACATTTAATGATTGAAAAAGATGTGTCCAACGCAGAACTGATGCGCCGGGCCAATATATCTGCGAACATAATCTCAAAAATAAAGAACGGGCAGTATATAGCGCTCGACAAGGTCGAGAGTATTTGTTTAGCTATGGATTGCACACCTAACGATATGATGGAATTCACGCCGACAAAGGCTGAGGACGGAGGAACAGGAGCGTTTCTTTTCTGCCGACGGGACTCTTCTACGCAATACAGTTTACGAAGCAGCCATGCAGATGGATGTCAATCTGCTTCATCTCTTGTTCGATAATTCAGATACCCAAAATGCTTTTTTCACCGATGTGGAAGGTACGCTCGTCTTTGACAAGGTAAAATTTGGGTGGATAATCAACAATCGTCAGTTCCTGCCTGACAGTTATACACGTTTCAAAAAGGCATATTGGTATTAGTAACTGAATCTTATTTTCAAAAAATTGCGGAACAGCAGTCTTATAATTTAAATTGATTCTTTTTTTAGCAATTTCAATAGCACAATTGACTTACTTGCCACTCTTAGGAGTGGCATTAAACTTTTTTGTCTAATTTTGGTATTTACAGTATATTCCTAAAGGTTTTAAAACTCATTGATTTAATCTGATACTAGGGCATATGCAATATGAATACACCGTTATGAATCGGAACTATCCCAGATAAGGTTTGGGAAACAACTACATAATTAAATTAGTCAGTGCATTCGCTTAAAATGAAGCAGTCAATTAGTGAGACGCGACGGTAAGTATGATGGCTTCTATGGATTTTCGATTATCCGAGACGCCGCCATACGAAAAAAATAGCTTGCATCTTGGGCTATGTTCTATCTGTCCTCATTGCCCGTGAAGTTAAATTTAAAACGCCGTTGACTGTATATATGCATTATACAACGACAGCATGGTGCATTGTATCAAGTAACGGTAGTGATGCCAAATCATCAACACTTGTTGATACAAAAATACCACCAAACAAACCAATGTCATTAAGTTAAGCTTTATTACAAGTAAAAAGACACCCCCGTATATTTTTTGCAAAATAAATGGGGGTATTTTTTTATTTATTATCTTTTTTGGCATGCAATTGTTATAGATTATTATCTGATGTCGCGCATATTTTCCCGCTAATAATGGGTGCTATGGGGAACTTTAGATTGAATCGCTATGACACAAATTCAGTAAACACCGGCGTAAGAAGAGAGCCTAAAAACTGATATTTATTGTCTAAGGATAGTCTATGGAAAATATTCGGCCAATGAGATATTAACGCATTCCTTTGTGCATTATCGGGGATACAACAAAAGGCAAGATAAACAGCGTTGAGCCCATCTGCATGTGATAAAATGACGGTTTCATCCAACTCCATCATAGACACAAACAACTGTCCACCCAATGCTTTAGCTGCTTTGCGAAACGGCAGGCAGCCGCAAGTGGTGCAGTTTGGTTTTACACAGTAGTTTTGCTTCAACAGAATGTAAAACCGATTCTTATCATCATTCATACCACAACCTCTTTTACCTCAAGGAAATCAATCGGACCGTTTGATTTTTATCACGGCCCCCGCACAGACTACCGCCCCGACTCCTATATATGTCAAGTAAGCACCCCATTGGAAATGTTCGATGGTCTTAGCAGTTCCTCCAATAATTTGACGCAATCTGTCGGTTCGGCTTAATCCTTCATCCAGAACAACTTCACTTGTATAGAGCCCTAAATGCTCCGATATAGGTGTATAGTCGATTTCAATATTTTTAACCGGCGTAAAGGCGATGACCGACAAAAGCGCCACATATACGGCGAAAAGATATAGAGGCTTATATATTTTTCCCTTCATTTTCCCTACCCTTCCACCATTCAAGACGCTTCTCAACTAAATCGAGGATTCCTTGAGCATAGTCCATATACCGATCTAGTTCTAACAGCTTTCCAATGGATTTCCATTCTCCATTTACGCAAACTGTATCATAGACGGAAATACGGATCAGCGGTTTCCCCTCTACCAGCGATGCTACATCTTTTAGAAAATCATAAAAGGCCCGCTGCTTCCATCTGGAACTGCCATTTCCGTCGAAAACACGCGGCATACTTGCCATTCCAAATTGCATGTTTGCACTTGGATTGCTCCACCAGCCGCCTGTGTGGGGGCATCTGTGTTCATACTCCGCGCAAAAGCGCTTATATTCCTTAAGCTGCTCTGGAGAAATGATCTTCTCCCTTTCGTAGATGCGCGAATTGAGCGTTATCTCTCGATATCTGTTAAAATGCTGCTCCTCATCCAGCTCAATACGGAATCCTTCTTGAACAGAGATATCCCACTTGCCGGGCTCCCTGGGATAGTCGCCCAACATTCCCCCCAAACCTTTATCCGTAGCCTGATTGGTGCATTCACTTTTATATATTTCTATAATTCCCTTATTGTGGGGAGATTGTTCCAAAGCATCAAGCAACATCTGACTTGGGTTTTCGGCAGTCTCAATGACAGTGTACTTCGTGCTCACAATCTCCCTTAAATGTCTTTCCCTTCTTCCCATCAGCTGCCAGCCCCTCCCTTTCTTTACAATGAGCTACTTTTATCATATAGTTATTATAGCATGCACTGTTTCTCTTTTGGTAGTTTAAGAAACGACATTTTGAAAGGAGCCGCAAAAATGCTGACGATTACAAAAGAAATTGAGAAAGCTCGAGCGTTGCAGCGCTATATAAAAAATAATTATCCCGAACTACAAATATTGGAGATACAGAGTGAAGACGCCGTTGGCGAGGGTGCGCATATGCTCCTTTTTGGCAATGTCAGCGAATGGGCAAGAATAATAACAACGGACTCAAGCGCCCTGCCTCTTGAAGCGTGGTTAAAACGATTTGGCGCTACCGAGAGCTTTAGTGAAAGGCTGAATAGGTATATGGCAGCCAAAGCGCTCACCGGCCCTGCCTTATATAATAAAGCGCATATTTCCCGAAGTGTATTTTCGGATGTGCAAAGCGGTAAAGCTCCGTCTAAAAAAACGGCAGTAAAAATCTGCATGGCTCTGGAGTTAACCTTAAAACAGGCGATGGAGCTTCTTCAGCTTGCCGGTTACACCCTATCTCGCAATCGGAAAGAAGATCTGATTATCATGTATTGCATTCTTAAAAAAGAATATGGCTTAATTAAGGTTAACCATATACTGCATGAGAACAACTGCCAATTACTTATGCCTTAATCGTTAGATGCCGCAACCCAATAAGCATTGCAGTAAATATAGTATGTTTCCTATAATTTATCATCCCCCTAGGTAACCGTAAAACAGCGCAACAGTATGAGCAAAATCTCAACAAGTCTATAAAATGATGGAAAAAGCCCACTGTATCTGATGATGTGAGATAGCAAGTGTTTATAACAAGTCATGGTCATGTATGATAAATTATTATATTATCTGGTTTTCGCCGATAATAAAAACCTGACGATGTTCTGACATTTTTCTGCTGTCCTTAACTAAACGCACCATAGAGCATTGAAACTTTAGTCTTACAATATATGGATTATCCGCTTTTGGTACAGTATCAATGCTTGTTGCGATTTTAGCCAGAACATTGGCTGTCGCCTTATTTGGGTTTATCTTCATATCTACACGACATCTCGCGTACTTGTTATGAAAACGCAAGAACACCAACTGTTTTATCGCCGTTTTTTCACCTATCAAGTCGGGCGCTCTTTATTTTTTGAAAATTGCTGAAATCGGGGGTGATTTTGGACTTTTTCAAAATAACACAGGTGGGCGTAAGCTGAAAAAGCCTGCCCTAAAATCTTGACCCCGTATCTTTTTCTGCTTGAAAATTGCAGGGCAGCGCGATAGTTGCGCGCCCTGCGTGTCTTATCCCGTTACTTTGACAGTATCTTAGGGAGTGATTTCTGCACCCTGCCCCATGCGAGGGAAAAGTTGACCGCCCACGGCAGAATGATTTGATACAGCAGCAAGACTTGTTGAGATAGCCTCCAAAGCAGTATCTATCACCCCATTGTGTGTTTTCCCGTAATTTTAGATACATTCTCGATACTGGTTGATAAATCAAGGGAACAGCTACTGTTTTGTGCCCGGCTTGCCGCTCGCCAAAATAGGGATAAAACGCAAAAGGACAGACCTAAAGCCCGTCCCTTTGCTTTACTTGTTTTTTGCCCTATGTTATGCGGCCACGCGATAGACAAATCCGGCGAATGACTTAGGCCGTATTTTCCGTTGGTCTGCCCGGTCTGGTCTGATAGGCACAGAATATCCTGCAATCTGTCCTAACAGCTTCTCGCCGTCTGCACTCGGTGTGCGTAGGTACTCCCGGCACAATGTGGTAGCCATCTTAAAGTTCACCTTGTAGGCGTACACGCCATTTTCTGGCTGACGAATAACTGCTGCACGGGAGACACGGCTGATGAGATTAAAGGCTATCAGTGCGGCATATACCTCTTGCTCACAAAACGCGTCACAGCGCCCATGCAGGTTGGTCAGCCCGATTGTATACTTGGCATTTCTAAACGCCGTCTCGATTTCCCAGCGCGAATGATAGAGTGCTTTGATATCTTCGGGCGCGAAGTCGCGGGGTAAATTGGTGGCAATCGTCTCAAATTGTCCGGAATCAAGCATAAAGCGGACAATTCTCAACTTCATGGGGTAGGGACTTGGAAAATCCCATCGGGCTTGTCTGGTCTTTGACCCCGCCTTGCTCTTTTTGGGGACTTGCAGATAGATGTGACGATTCTCTTTATCGGCATTGGTCTGAGTGGTGGTCAGCGTGAATGAAACGTCACAATCCAAATTCAGCATAGGCAGTCTTGCGACCTCTCGAAGTGCGCCGTGATGCTGCTTTACCCGCACCGCAAACGCGACATTTGGCTTTTCCAAAAGATGTGCCAGAAGATTATATGATTCATAGCCACGGTCTGCAAGAATCAGCGTCTTTTCTTGGAAGTCATTTTCTTTTATCATGCTAATCAGCGCGCCGATTTCGTCCATGCGGCTTTCAGGCTGAATCCTCAAGTCAACGAATGTCTTATTAAGCACATCAAACAGCGGTGAAATATGGAGAGCGTTATATCCGCCTTTTGGGTGGGTGTCAACACAAAGAAAACTATCGGCATCTGGATTAAAGGGCAGACTGACCGCGCTACCATCCACCGCCAGAACACGATACCCTCGAAACAGCTCGGTATCCGTGTGATTGGTGGCAACATTGAAGCGTTCAAACACTTCCCGGAAGGCATCGGGTGGAATTTCAGCACGACGCTGAGAGACAGCGGCGGGAGTTGCTTCAATCCTCGCCCGGTGCAGTTCCTTGGCCAATGAACCACCCTCGGCAGCAATAAGGAAGTGCAATATGGTATCAAGCGGTAGCTTGCGCTTGCGGGAGAACGCTGCACCACCAAGATACAGCCCAGCGACTTCGGAAATCGCCTTGTTAAGCGCAGCTCTAACGGCGTAGGCTAAAGACATAGCGCTCACCCACTCCCTCAACTGTGCGGCCAACATAGTAGGCGGCAGCCATTCTTTCAAGCATTTCCGCCAGTTCCAAGCGAAGTTGTTGGCTGGTCTCTTTGATTTGCTCACTTAACGCGGGTGTCCATTGGGAATGGCTATCCGCCTCTTGAAGCAGCTCCCCTTTAAAATAGCCTTCAAATTCGGCGCAATGAATAGCAATTTCCACATTGCAAGTGATAGCGGGATCGGAATAGGCAATCGCACAACAAACACTTTCCCACAAAAGTTTTTGCAGGCAATCATCAACTGTCTTCGCGCATTTTGCGCCTTGGAATCTCCAATCCTTGGTATCACTGCCCATCGCTACATGAACATCATCTTGAAATGTGTCCAGCCTATCGGTGTTGACCATAATGGTCAGCATGAGTTTTAGAAATCTTTCTGTCATAGTTAATCGCTCCTTAACAGGAAAATTTACCTTGAAAATTCAAAGCATATCTTCTGCTCTGGAGCATGATTGCGGATAGGATGTTAGGGTGAAAAGAGCCAGTATAGTTAGATAATTAGGCATGATTGAAGCTAATACTACTGTTCTACGGAAATAGGATAGACGATTAGAAACTAAGTCAATGATTAAAGCAAGAAAAGGCACGTTGTAACGGTAATCGCTTAACTTAACGGAATTTTGGCATAAGAAAAGATAGCGGCGCAAATCTTTCGATTCGCGCCGCTATCTTAATGACATTGCCGCATAGCCGGTATTTTCTTCTTGGTTTCCCATAAGGTTTTCAATCCTGCCAAACGCATCACCTACACCCATAGCAATGTAAATTCCAATTAACTGGTTTATGCTGCAATCTTCGGCTTTTGCCCTTTGACTAACCTGTTTGTGGAGTGTCTTGGGCAAGCGAATAGAAAGTTTACCAGAAAAATCGTCCAGATCTTTGTAATACTGTGGCATGGGAATTTCCTTCCCATCTTCCATCGCAATTTCGATCAAATCCTCCGCAACGGCATAAACATCAGCTATTGCTTTTTCCATGGTTTCGCCATCACCAAAACAATCTAATTCCGGAATGTGTGCAATATAACCGCCGCCATCTGCTTCGGTCACTTTTGTAATTTCTACTTTGTAATCCTTTACGCTTCTCATTTCATATTCCTCCCATTCTGGCCACTCGGATAAGAAACATTTCTTATTTCCTGCTTTCTCCTTTAGTCTATTCCTTCCCAAAATCTGGATTGGCTAATTCAAATTTTTTCAACGCCTTTTTAATATAAACTTCTAATATCGGTCTATTAAAAGGGATTGTAACCGCATCCTGAATGCCATGTAGGTCGGGATGCGTATAGACATTATGGCTGGATTTCTTGCTCCTATGGACAAATCCTCCAGCTTCCATCAATGTATTTATATCCTCAAAACTTACGTTTTTGGGGTTCCTCTTTATCTTTTCGTAAAGATTTTGTACAGACATTCTTTTGATTTCCTTTATAGTATACTCAAAACAATTCTATTTGATACTACACATGATACCACTTTGAAAATAATTGTAAACAGATTCTATCAATTATAATGAAAATATAAGAACTACACCTGGCGAATCATCTCGGGAGTACCATATAAAAAACATCCCAAAGCGGGGTGTTTTTTTGGCTAACATGTTTGTGGAGTGTCTTGGGCAAGCGAATAGAAAATTTGAATTGGCTAATTCAATCAACTTTACGATGATAACCGTAGTAGCTTATTTGACTTGATCAGGATTTCTTTTTACAGGGACGATCACGCGAGTGACGTTATCCGCATCGTCAAGACTCACCGAGCCGTCGGCATCAATTTCCACATAGATTTCCTGCGGATATCCCGCAGAGACGTACCCGTGGGCTTCTATGTATTGGCTCAACACTTCGTAAGCTTCCCGTAGGCCGTAATAACCGCCTCTGTAATTTACCGTTACCGCGGCTCCGGGCGGGTAGCATACTGCTTCAGGCGGTGCATTTTTATTATATATGGGCAGGCAGGCGGTGACCGTGAAATCCGCAACTGGGAATTCACCCCGCAAAAGTCCGTCATCCGGGTATTCGCAGAATTCCGGCCAGGCGCGGCTGATAGGGACGCCGCCGCGGATCAGCTCGTCGTAAAACTTGCCGATGGCACGAAGCGCGTGGGTTCCGTCTTTAGCCTCAACCGTCCGGCAGAGGCACAGGCGCTCCGGCAGCTCGATCTCATGCACTGTCAGGTCGCCGGTTTTGATACCGCGAATTTGCAGATTCTCGATAGCCCGGTCGAGCAG
>Ga0255345_1003738_pt1 | contig 17435 bp, 16 predicted proteins | sample wastewater_treat_6_FD_192415 | JGI IMG/M metagenome (GOLD analysis project Ga0255345, IMG submission 192415) | Wastewater microbial communities from Lulu Island WWTP, Vancouver, Canada - plant20 | ecosystem: Engineered > WWTP > Wastewater > Unclassified | place: Canada: Vancouver, British... | reverse complement strand
GCGGGCTGTTGGGGTCATAGTCGGGATTATCTCTAAGGTGCCAAGCTATTGCATTGACCAGTGTGCCATGGAAGTTGCCGCACCCCGGGTGGACTACAAGTCCGGCCGGTTTGTTGATCACAATAAGGCAGTCATCTTCATATACTATATCCAGAGGTATCTCCTCGGGTTCAATCTCACTGCTGTAGCGCGGACGGTCCATCATGATGGCAATAACGTCCAGCGGCTTTACTTTATAGTTACTTTTGACCGGCCTGTCGTTAACCATAACCATCCCGGCATCGGCAGCTTTCTGGATGCGGTTGCGCGAAGCATGTTCCACACGGTCAAAAATATACTTGTCAATCCGTTGCGGCGACTGTCCCTTGTCAACTACGAAGCGAAAGTGTTCAAACAGCTCTGCCGCATCGGGAGCAGGTTCCAGATCGTCAAGTGAATCTTCTATCTCATCCTCAAGGTCAATCATAGACCGTTATCAAAGAAATCGTATTCGATTATTATTGTGGAATCGACCTCCTCAATCTCCACAACCGGATTGCCGTTACCCACCACGATTGTCAGTAAAGCCCCTTGAGGTAGTTCGGTCCCCTCCTTTACGACCGAATTGCCGTATCGGATCTCATATACCCAGTCCAGGTCGCCGTCAACCCTGACAGGCTCGGTAAGTCGGAAACCTTCAGTGCGCAGTATGGATTCGGCAGCCCTAAGCGAGCTGTTGTCTGCCACATCGGGAACCGCCCGCAACGGCTCTTTGCCCGAATTGACCGTAAGGTAAACAGTCCTTCCCTCCTTTACGTGCGCTCCGGCCTTAGGCTGTTGTTTTATGACGGCTCCGGGTTCCATTATCCTGTCAAAATTGAAGTCTGCCACTTCCGATTTCAGGTTTCCGGCTTCCAGTGCCGACATGGCATCTTCCTGTATCATGCCGGTTACGGAAGGTACTATAATATACTGTCCGTAACGGGTATAGGTTTTCATCCATCTGAAGACAAACAAAAGAATGACAATCAGTATGATGAACATCAGAGCCAGATGAATCAGCAGCCTGAGCAGGTTATATCCCTTTTTGTTAGGTTTGGGTTCAGCCATTATACAGTTTATGTTTGTTGCAAAATACAAAGTTAGTCATTTACCGACTAAAACCCATCTTCAATCCGCCAAAAAATAGAATCCGCAGATTGCATCCGGAGCTTCGCTTCCATCGTCAAAAAAACAATGAGGGCTGAACCTGCGTCCAGCCCTCAGCGATTATTCAACAGTAAAACAGTTAAAGTACTGTTCCAAAGTCAAATATATAATCATCCGAACCGAAATTAAGCATTCCTATTGAAATCCTCCAGGCAGCGTTCATAGTAACTGTAACTATACTGGTTTGAGTATCCAGTTCTGCATTGGCATTGCTGAAATAGAAATCTCCCATATACGGATATCTGGAATAATAATAGAAGTTCTCGTCAGTTTGTCCGACCACCTGGTCGGGTATGATTACTGAGTAATCCTTCTTATTAATATACATCTTCATCTTCTCTTGGTAGCCCCAACCATACCAGTCGAATGAGATTATCAGTCCGATGATGTCATTGGCAGTAAAGTCGGTACCGTATATTTCGGCAGGGATTTCAGATGAAGCCATACGTGTAATGTCGGCGCCATAGGAGGCCTCATAAGGAGAACCTACACTCTCTGTACATTTAATGGTGTTTCCACCGGCAAAGTGTGCTTCATTGATTGGAGCCGCGGCACTGAATGTAGCTGAGTAGTTAAATTTGGAGCCGTCTGCCATCTTGAAGAATGAGGGTCCGCGATAATTGAATCCCATAGTCGGTGTCCAGCCGGGAACTAAAGTACCATCCTTATGTATGATGTTTGCTGTAAACTGCATCTTGTCACCAATCTTGGGAGCTGTAATACCGAGTTTATTACAAAGGGCCGGCATGTCAATTTTGATTTCGGCCGGTAAGGTTGTAATGCCTTCGGCGGCAATGGCTGACTTAACAGCACCTGTGACAGGTGTATATACGCACAGCAGCTGCGCCTCTTTAAAATATGAGGAATAATCACCCATATTCTGGGGTACATCCAGCTTTACATAGTAATCGCCACCGGTAGATCCTGCATCGAGCAGGAGATCGTACTTAGTGGATTTTGTTACCGAAACGGCAAATGTATGTAATGTGCCGTCAAGATCGTAAGGCAGTTCGGGATCCTTGCTGCAACTTATAAGCAGGGCAGGAATAACCAAAGCCAGTAATATTTTTGTTTTTTTCATAATGTTGCAATCAATTAAGGTTAATTACTGTACATCCCAAAATACGTTTTTGTAATCACTTACAACACGACCCGTGTTGTTGATATTCGCATTGTTGAGCTGTGTCTCAGACTCCGGATACCACATGATCCTGGGATACTTCAAAATAGCGGAACTGGCATATTCCAGTGGCTCAGCCAGAGCATTTGCCTCCTTAGTCTGGTCATAGGGAGTGTATATTTTCCTATCGGCTCCATTGAACAGGACAGGATAACCGGTACGGCGGATATCACTGTAAGCTTCCACGGAATTGAAGAAGTTGGCAATCCACTTTTCGGTCATGACAATTTCAAGCTTCTTTGCGTTGGTTGCAGCTGCATCATAAGCAGACAGTACACCCAAGAGAAGGCTGTTAATGGCGGCATCGCCAATTGCAGGAACCGTCGGGTCCGATGCTTTTGCTACGGCATTGACATGATAGATTGAGGCCTTGATACCATCTTCAAGAAGTTGCTTGGCATCGCCTGCAATGCCTTCGGTAAGCACAAGCTCGGCCTTCATGAAGGGAACCGAGTATGCCTGAAGCATTCTGTCAGGAGCAATACCATTGCCCGAGCCGGCGATAACGCCTCCCGTACCGGTATCAAATTTGCCGCCTACAGGGTATATGCCTATACAGGTCATGGAATTTTCCTGTGAGTTGGAGGTTTGACCTGAGTTGCTGCCCATAAAGATGGAGATAAATGCTCCGTCACGGTAATCGGTGACATTTGTTGCGTCACCTGCTGCAGTTGCCTGATTATAGTAGTAATAGGGAATCCTGGGATCTACTATGCCGACCAGGGGATTCTGCTTGAAGTTGTAGGTCTTGCCGTTTAGAACCTCATAGAACCAGGGGTTAATCCAAACGCTCTTTTGACCGCCCTCATATTCATCTACAAAACCGAATTTCCGTTCGTCCGAAGGGGTCTTGGTTGCTGAGTGGGGGAACTGAAGGTCTTCGCCGTTACCGATAAAGTTGTTCTCTGCCAAAAGTGCATTCAGCTCATTCTGCCAGTTGGTTATGTCGGCCTTGGCCTTACGTGACTGGACCAACAGCTTGAGCTTGAGCGTATTTGCAGCCTTGAGCCATTTGGCTTCGTCGCCCTGGTAGAACAGGTCGTTGGCGCCGATAGCAAAAGGATTTTCAGCTTCACCGTCTTTGAAGTTGGCGATGGCCTTGTTTATGACAACGAGCAAGTCATTGTAAATATCTTTGCTGTCGTCAGCTTTGGGAGTCTCTATGCCTGCAACATTTGCTTCGGAATAGGGAATATCACCCCAAAGGTCAACCATATTCATATAGGTGTACACTCTAAGTACACGACCTATACCGGCATAAATGGCATCATCTGCCTCATCGCTCAGTTTGATGATTTCATCGCAGTTCTTGATAGCGTATCTGTATGCCTGATTCCAGGTGTTGCCGAGCGTAGAATAACCGGGAATGAGTGAATAGTTGTCCACCTCGCGGCTGGTAGTGTGCTGTACGTATGACGCCAGATGAGTGTTTATGTAGTAACCCTCGGAGAAGGTTGCTGCCACCTCATACTCTGTGGCTGTAAGCAACTGAGCCATGTCAAGGTCGGTCACCGCATACGGATCCTTATTAATGTCCAGGTCACAGCTTGTAAGTGCAAGAGCCATGATTCCGGTACCAAACAAATATAATATTTTATTTTTCATAATTAGCCGTCTATTAGAAAGTTAAACTCAGATTGAAAGCAAATCTTCTGGTTGAAGGTGCTCCGGTATAGTCAATACCCTGAACGTTGGTGTTACCAAATGTGTTCACAACAGGATCATAGTTGGTATATTTGGGAACATTCGGGGCAAAGTACCAAAGGTTACGGCCTACGACAGAAATCTCGGCGTTGGAAAGTCTCAACTTGTTTGCGAATTTCTTAGGAAGGTTATAAGCCAGTGTAACCTCTCTCAAACGCCATACGGTTGCATCGTAGGTAGCTACCTCATCGCAAGAGTTAATAGCGAATGTTGAATAGGTGCCGTCTGAGAACCACAGGTCGGCTTCAGCAATGACCGTAGTGTTCCAGATATAGTTATCATCGGCATCAAGTATTGGTTCAAGAGTATTGGCATCGCCGTAAACGCCCTTGATCACACGGGTTCCGAGACGGTTCTCGGTATCCTTTGTGACACCGCGTCCCAGCAGGTCGGTCAGGTATGAGCTGTAAACGCAGCCGCCTTTCTGATAATCAAACATAAAGCTCAGTGCAAGGTCCTTATATTTGAGAGTGTTTGTAAGAGCGGTCTTGAATTCCGGATTGGGATCACCGATTATACCCATCTCCTTGTCATTGATGTACATACCTGTTGAGGGGTCAACAAGCGGAATGCCATCCTTCGTGCGTGCCAGTTTCTCGCCTTTGAGAACTCCATAGGGCTGCCCTTTGATCAGAACGGCCTGAGGAGCGCTGAAGTCACCGCCAATAACGATTTCGTCAACACCGTCGGCAAGTTCGGTAATCTCTGACTTGTTCTTGGTATATACCAGATACATGCTCCAGGTGAAGTCATTGGTAACTATAGGATAGAGATCAAGACTAAGTTCGAAGCCCTTATTGCTTATAGAACCGAAGTTTGTTACGAATGAGCTGTAACCTGTCGAAGGAGCCGATGTTTTGGCGCCGATCTGGTTCTCGGAAATACGATTGTAATATGTGAAATCCAGACCTATACGGCTTTCAAAGAACTTAAAATCGACACCGGCCTCAAACTCGGTTGTGAATTCCGGCTCAAGCTCAGGATCGTAGAGTACGGTCGGAAGCTCCATCATGCCTTGTCCCATGTAGGGAGAACCGACTATGAATGTACCGTTGTAGTAGTATGGACCGGCATCATTACCGACTTTGGCCCAACCGGCACGGACCTTACCGAAATTAAAGATACTGCTATCAAGGCCCAGGGCATCGGTAAATACTACCGACCCTGACAGAGCAGGATAGAAGAAACTGTTGTTTTCGATAGGAAGTGTGGAGGAGACATCGTTACGTCCTGAGATGTTGAGGAATGCCCACTCCTTATAATCCAGAAGTATATCTGCGAACAGACCCCATTTGCGGGTTCTTGAATAGGATTCACTTGCAGTCTGACCCTTGGTGTTGGCAAGATCAAAAATCTTGGGATTGATAATGTCTTTACCTGAAGCACCCATAGCTTCGTAGGTATCCTGGTTGAAGTTATGTCCAAGTGTAGCCCTTACTCCAAAATCCTGGAATCTCTCCTTGAAGGTTAAAAGCAGAGTGGACTCTATCGCCTGATTACTTGATTCGGTCTTACTCAGATAACCCTTTCCTGCATAACCGCGTGAACCCAGATTTACAATGCTCTTACGTGAGAACATGTACTCGTTCACACCAACAGTGTAATCCAAAGAGAGCCAGTCTGTGAAATCATATCCCAAGTTGGCGTTGGCAACAATACGCTTCTGGATGGTCTCGAATTTGTCATTCTCCCATGCCCAGTAGGGGTTGTTGGCCTGTGAAGAGAGCTGGAACAGCAGGTTGCTGCCGTCTTTCTTCTGATATGGGTAATTCTGAATATCCCAGCTTCGCGGCATAATGAAGGCGCGGGCAAGGGAGTTCATACCGCCGTTATCGGCCGATGACTGGTTGTTTCCATACATAGGCGAGAGCTGGTCTGTGTAAGAATAGGCCAGATTACCGCCTGCACGGAACTTCTTCCCGAACTGTTGGTTACCGCCCACTGAGAATGAGTAGCGGTCAAATTCCGAACCGGGAATATAGCTGTCCTGATCGGTGCGGGAAATGGTCATGTTGAAGTTCCCCTCATCGGTAACCTTTTGGACATTAGCCGACAGATCAAATACGTGTCCTTTCTGGAACAGGTCCTTTACGTTGTTAGGATATGCCTTGTACGGGATCTTTCCTTCAAGGTCAGGGTAAAGTTCAAGAGCCAGATCGGGATACTCTTTTGCAATAGCTGTGTACATAGGAATGGTCATTCCCTCCTCAAAGGCTGCACCCCAAGAACCATTGGCGCTGCCGATATTGAAATCGGAACCCTGGCCATATTTGTTCTGGTATTCGGGCAGTGAAGCTATTGTCTCAATTGCGTATGAAGAGTTGACGCTTACGTTGAAACCCTTCTTGGCACCGGTCTTCTTTGAACCGGACTTTGTGGTGATGAGAATAACACCGTTAGCGGCACGTGAGCCGTAGAGTACAGCTGCTGCGGCGCCTTTAAGAACGCTCATAGACTCAATGTCATTGGGGTCAAGCGTAGAGATACCTGAGCCGAATGCACCGCTGTTACCCGAAGCGCGTCCGGACGCGCCTGTTCCGGCATTGCTGTAGGGAATACCGTCCACAACATATAATGGTTGGTTGTTTCCGCTGAAAGATGAGTTTCCGCGGATTGTGATACGTGTGGCACTGCCGGCATCACCGCTCGGTGCACTTATCTGCACACCGGCTATCTTACCGTCCAGAGCACGCAGCATATCCGGCTCAGCCTTCATTACTGCCTCATCGGCATCAACTTTGGTTACGGTATAACCGAGTGAACGCTCAGTGCGCTGGATGCCTACTGCTGTTATAAGTACCTCGTCAACCTCAATTGAACCGGGGTCCAATGTAACATTTATTACTCGTCTTCCGCTTACAGGCACAGTTTTGGTTTCATAACCCATAAACGAGAAAACCAGAGAACCGTTAGTTGGAGCAGATATTGAATACGCACCATCTGAGTCGGATATGGTTCCAACAGTGGTTCCCTCGACAGCTATTGCCACAGCCGGCATCGGACTACCGTCGTCAGCTGCCGTTACAATACCTGTAACTTGCACATTCTGAGCTAGGGCAAAACCTGCGCTCAAAAAAGCAGTCATCATTAAGAGAAATTTTCTCATAGATAAAGTTTTTTTGTTTGACAATATGTTAATAAAAAATTTATGTCCTACTTTATAATCTCCCGTAAAAACAAAACATCTGGTGCATAATTATCGAGGAATTATTCATTTAAATAATAAAATGCACAAAATATGGCGGTAAAGTTAATACTTTATTTATTATCATGCACCAATTTAGGTATAATTTTCAATTTATTGTTAATTTTGGTTTATCTGATAAATATGTATGTATTGTAAAAAAGACGCAAAAACAAAAGACAGTTGAGAGGAAATAACTATCTTTGACAGCCTTAATTAATGGAAAAAATGAAGCGTAAGACTATAATTACACAACTGTTGGCACTCTTATTGGTTGTCATGTCTCTTTTTGTTTCATGTGTCGATATTGAGAAGGAAGAATTTAATCTGCAGGACAGTGAAGGGAATGAGATAGATATGGCCGATGTGGTTTCGGCCAATCGTTACTATATGAAAAGGTATTATGAAGACTATTTTCCGATATACTTTTGGTATGATGATGTAAAGCAACGGGTAAGCAAATTGAACTATAACTCTTATTTGACAATATTCGAATATTTCGATGCGACTCTGTACGATGATGACCGATGGAGCTGGATTTTGACGGGAGATGAGTACCGCTCCATTGAATCCGGCGAGATGACCGGTACGCTTGGTATCTCATTAGGGCAGGCTATTGAACACTATAATGACTATGATATTAGGGTAAGATATATTTACCCGGGCTCACCTCTTGAAAAGTTCGGTGTCTCCAGGGGGTGGGTGTTGACACATCTGGATTCGGTCTCGGTGGTGGAGTATATTTTAGCGAACAGGTTTGAGCAGGCTCTTTTAAAGACTGACCAGTTATTTACATTTGAGGATTTGCAAGGCCGGTCCCATACGTTCAGGGCATCACCGGTCAACACTCTGTCAACAAGGTCGAGTCTTAAGGTTGATGTTTTCAAACCCGATGATTATCCCGGACTTACCGAGCCGGTAGGGTATTTCCTGTATATGTCATTCATGCAGGGTAAGTTCCTTAATGATATTAAAGAAGCAATGGCTCAGTTCAAATCGGCCGGTGTAAAAAAGGTGATTCTCGACCTGCGATACAACAGCGGCGGCGACGGTGAAGCCACCGATTTGATGTTCGACTATCTTGCCCCCGAATCGGCTGATAAAAAGGTCTATCGCAGAATGGTGCACAACAAGACACTTTCCTATCTTAACAAAAATGACACCATACATCGTAACGAGGGTTCTCTGGATCTGGATGCTTTGTATGTAATAGGCGGCGAATATACGGCTTCGGCCAGTGAGGTGCTTATAAACGGACTCAAGCCGTATCTGGATCTTTATCTTGTAGGCGATACGACCTATGGTAAACCTAACGGAATGTATGTGCTTTACTATCCGAACAGTAGTGAAGATCGTGCCAAATATAAATTCGATGATTTCAGTTCATTGAAATTGGTCTTCCTTCCGATAGCTTTCTTTAACAAGAACAGCGAAGATGCCTATATTCCTTATATGGGATTTGTCCCTGACAATTACTGTCCCGATGACCTTTACCACGATTTCGGTCTCGAGGAGAATAATGTAAAGGCCTGCCTTGAGCACATAGTAAGCGGTAGCTTCCCACCGCCTCCGAGCCCTTATGCAGGTCGGACAAGGGCTTCGGCAGCCGATGGGCGACATGTGATAGATGACGATATCATAGGTGATAACCCGCTTTACGGAAAGACGATCCTGCCCTTGCCTGAATCGTTGAGAAAAGGAGAAAAGTAGCCGAAACTTTAGATTTTAACTCAATATAATATAGGTATAGAAACAAATCAGGTCGGACAACAGAGGTCCGACCTGATTTAATTGATCCTATAGACGTATATTAAGGACGTTACTTTTTGGTTCCGCAGTATTCGTCCGATACGGTCAGTTTCTTACGGCCTTTAGCGCGGCGTGATGCGAGCACGCGACGACCGTTGGCGGTGGCCATTCTCTCACGGAAACCGTGTTTGTTCTTTCTCTTCCTGTTGGAAGGCTGATATGTCCTTTTCATCGTTATGTTGTTTTTATTATTTATTCCTCAAATGGAGTGCAAAGATACTTTCTTTTTTTATAACAAGCAAACACCGGCTCTTTTTTTGGATAAAGTTTTGTCCATTTACCGTGATGCACTATATTTGCGGTTGCGACTAAATCATTTTCAATATTTAAACAGATTATTTTTTTATGATTCTTTGTCAAGATATTAAAATCGGTACCTGCATCGATTTGGAAGGACAACTCTATTTTTGCATTGATTTCCTGCATGTAAAACCCGGTAAAGGCAATACGTTTGTACGTACAAAGCTCAAAAACGTTGTGACCGGCCGTGTTATAGAGCGTACATTCCAGATTGGTTTTAAGTTGGATGATGTCCGTGTGGAACGTCGTCCGTACCAGTATCTCTATCAGGATGATATGGGATATGTATTCATGAATCAGGAGAACTTCGAGCAGGTGACAATTATCAAGGACCTCATAAATGGTGTTGACTATTTGAAGGAGGGCGAGTCGGTTGAGGTTGTGACCAATGCCACATCGGGTGAGATTTTGTTTGTCGATTTACCTATTAAAGTAGTATTGAAAGTTGTATATACCGAACCGGGCCTTAGGGGTGACACTGCGACTAACGCAACCAAACCCGCTACGCTTGAGACCGGTTGCGAGGTTCGCGTACCTCTGTTCATCGAAGAGGGTGAACTGATAGAGGTGGATACCCGCGACGGTTCCTACCAGGGCAGAGTGAAAGCATAAAAATATTTGATGAATAGATCGGAAAAGCTGAATCTTAAAGAGTGGGCCGCAGAAGATCGCCCCCGCGAAAAGATGAAGCTAAAGGGCGCAAAAGCGCTGACAAACGCTGAGTTATTGGCGATTCTAATACGCACGGGAAACACAGAAGATTCGGTAGTGGCTTTAACACAAAAAGTGATGGCTTCCTGCCGCAACAGTCTTTCCGAGCTGGGAAAACTCAGCATCGAGGAGCTATGTTCTTTTAAGGGAATAGGTGAGGCCAAGGCCATTTCGATTCTTGCCGCCTGCGAACTGGGCAGGCGCCGCAAGGAAGAAGTTCCGGCTGAAAGGCTTCAGGTCAGGACATCGAAGGATGTCTATAACTATTTCTATCCTATTATGGCGGACCTTCAGGTTGAAGAGTGTCACGTACTGTTTCTAAACCAGGCCGCAAGAGTTTTGGACAGTACCCGCGTAAGTATGGGGGGTCTGTCAAGTGCACCCGTTGACTTAAGGTGCATACTGCGTGAAGCGGTGATTCGCAGGGCTACGGCCATTGCCCTGTGCCACAATCATCCGTCAGGCAATTCTCAGCCGAGCCGTCAGGACGATGAGTTGACACACTCTTTGAGCAATGCCTGCAGGACGATGAATATACCTCTGTTGGACCATCTGGTTTTTACTGAGGACTGTTATTACAGTTATGCCGACAACGGCAGACTATAGTGTGTTATGAGTGACAGATTTGAAATTGAAAGCAGGGTAGTAGAGGCGTTGAAGACCGTTTTTGACCCTGAGATCCCGGTAAACATATATGACCTGGGTCTCATATACCGTATTGAGGCCGATGAGGATGGCAACGTAAGTGTCGATATGACCCTTACTTCGCCCGGATGTTCATTCGCAGACTTTCTTATGGAGGATGTCAGGTCGCGTATCGGGGGACTCAAATCTGTTAAATCGGCTACGGTCAATCTTGTTTTTGAGCCGGAATGGAACAAGGATATGATGTCCGATGAGGCCAAGTTGGAGTTGGGATTTGATTTGGATTTGGAATGAAAAATGTGTACTTCATTTCCGATGCTCATTTAGGGTCGTGGGCTCTGGATCACAGACGTATGCAGGAGCGGCGTCTGGTGCGTTTCCTCGATGATATCAAGGATAAGGCGCAGGCAGTTTATATGATGGGCGACATGTTTGATTTCTGGTATGAATACAAATATGTGGTTCCCAAAGGCTATACCCGTTTCCTGGGCAAACTTTCCGAGCTTACGGACAATGGAGTAGAGGTACATTATTTTATCGGCAACCATGACATCTGGATGTATGGCTATCTGGAACGTGAGTGCGGTGTGATTCTGCATAAAGAGCCGCTTACGGTCGAGATTATGGGGAAGGAGTTCTATCTGGCACACGGCGACGGACTGGGCGATCCCGACCCCAAGTTCCGGTTGCTGAGGAAGTTGTTCCGCAACCGCATATGTCAGTTCCTTTTCTCACTGCTCCCAACGCGCTGGAGTATGTACATGGGTATGGCATGGGCCAGGAGAAGCATGAATAAACGCAGACTTAATGGAGTGGAGCACTACCTTGGTGAAGACAAAGAGCCCGAAATAATATATGCCAAAGAGTATCTGAAAACTCATCCCGACATAAATTACTTCATATTCGGCCATCGCCATATAGAGCTGGACCTTATGCTCTCCCGCACATGCAGGGTGTTGATAATCGGCGACTGGATAAGTCAATTCACATACGTTATGTTTGACGGCGTGAAATTGACTATGGATAACTATCTGGAAGGAGGAAGCAGACCGTAGTTTAAGTTTATTTTATAAGCTCCAAAGTATCCAAAGCAATCATCAGCTCCTCATTGGTAGGCAAAACAACCACTTTTACCTTTGAATCGGGGGTAGATATAATCCCCTCTTTGCCAAACATTATCTTGGCATTCTGCTCTTTGTCGAGTGTGATCCCTAAAAACTCCATGTTTTCGCACACGGCCTCACGCACTTCGTGGCGATTCTCGCCTACGCCGCCCGTGAAGACTATCACATCGACTCCGCCCATAGCGGCCGCAAAGGCACCGATATATTTCTTTATGCGGTATGCGTACATTTTCTTGGCCAAAACTGCACGTTTATTGCCTGCATCGATCGATGCGGTCACTTCGCGCATATCCGATGATACACCCGATATGCCCAGCAATCCGGATTGTTTGTTTAGCAGTTTTGACATATTCAGGCTGTCCAATCCCTCCTTCTCCATAAGGAAAGTCACTGCGCCTGCGTCAATATCGCCGCTGCGGGTGCCCATCATAAGTCCTTCAAGCGGAGTGAGTCCCATGGAAGTATCAACGCTCTCTCCATCTTTAACGGCTGTAATTGAGCCTCCGTTCCCTATATGGCAGGTTATGATTTTTGTGCCTTTTTGCCCGATTCCAAGATATTTACAGACCTCATTTGAGACGAAACGGTGCGATGTTCCGTGAAATCCGTAGCGACGTACTCCATATTTCTGATACAGCTCATATGGAATGGCGTAAAAGTAAGCGTAGTCCGGTATGGTTTGATGAAATGCCGTATCAAAGACACCTACCTGAGGAATATTGGGCAACAGTTCGCTTACGGCATTGACGCCTTTAAGGTTTGCAGGGTTGTGCAGAGGCGCCAGATCTTTGCAGGCGATGAATGCCTCAAGCACATCGGAATTAAGGATTACGCTCTTGTTGAACTTTTCACCTCCATGCACCATGCGATGGCCTACTGCATCAATTTCACTCAGTGATTTCAGTACGCCGTACTTGCTGTCGGTAAGTATTTCAAAGATAAACCTGACTCCAAGGGAATGTTCTGAAATCTCTTTCTCAATAACCACTTTTTCCCCGTCCTTGTCGGTCAGCTTAAGGAAAGAGCCCTGAATTCCGATTTTTTCAATACCGCCCTGGGCAATCACCTCTTTGCGGTCCATGTCAAACAATTTATATTTGATTGACGAACTGCCGCAGTTCAATACCAGTATCTTCATATTATAGTTGTTCTTTTGCAGCTATAGCTTGATTGGCTGTGATTGCTACCATATTGTAAATATCATCAATCGAACAGCCGCGTGAAAGGTCATTTATGGGACGGTCGATACCTTGCAGTATGGGGCCGATTGCCCTGACGCCGGCCAGTCTCTGTATCAGTTTGTATGAGATATTGCCTGTCTCCAGATTTGGGAATATGAGTACGTTGGCTTTGCCTTCAATGACAGATCCCGGAGCTTTGCTTGCACTCACAGAGGGGACAATGGCGGCATCGGCCTGAAGCTCACCGTCAATTTTCAGGCTTGGATCAAGCTCACGGGCTATTTCAGTTGCTGTCCGGACCTTGTCAACCACCTCATGTCTGGCCGAGCCTCTGGTAGAAAAACTGAGCATTGCGACCCGCGGCTCTTCGAAATGGAGCAGTTTGCCGGCGGTTGCGGCCGAAGAGATAGCTATATGTGCTAGTTGTTCGGCATCCGGCAGCGGATTGACGGCACAGTCGGCCAAAAGAATCACGCCGTTATTACCGTATTGCGGAGTATTGGTGATCATGATGAATGCTCCCGATACCAACGATATGCCGGGGGCGGTTTTGATTATCTGCAGTGCAGGTCTGAGAACATTACTTGTGGTGTTGCGTGCTCCGGCCAACTGGCCGTCGGCTTCACCGTTTTTTATTATCAGGCATCCAAGATAGAGCGGATCGAGTACTTTTTGCTGAGCCTCTTCGAAAGTCATACCCTTGCTTTTGCGCAGTTCAAATAGCATGTTGGTATAAAAATCCTTTTTAGGGTTATCAGCAGGATCAATTATTGTGGCTTTTTGGATATTTTCCAAGCCCCATAGTCCGGCAATGTCAAAAATCTCGGTCTTGTTGCCTAATAAGATAAGGTCTGCCACTTCGTCGGCTAATATCCTGTCTGCCGCTTTCAGTGTGCGTTCTTCAGTACCTTCGGACAATACAATGCGCTGCCTGTTCTGCTTGGCATACGCAATGAATTTTTTCATTAAACTCATATTCCCAATTTCAAGTAAACTCTATATAATCAAAATTTTCACAAAGGTACATTTTTTCCGTGGGAAAAGGAATGATTATTCAGATAAAAAACCATTAAAGAATAGCTTTATAATCAAGTTTTCAGATAAAAAAATTCCCCGCGCTCCAGCACAGGGAAAAATAGCAATTTGTGTGATCCGCTCGGGATTAGTTACCCTTGATTTCATTGTCTTTTATTTGCCTGTATATTTATGATTATCAGCGACTTGCCAAAAATGTTGGTACGATGAGGTTTAACGGAGTATAAAAGTGTTGGTACTTTGTTGGTACTTTTGGTTTTCTTCGTATCTTTGTCCAGCAACTCTAAAATTCAACATTTATGGCAACCTATTTTTCTTTCAAATCGGAGGGCTGTATTCTAGCCCGAATACGCGTCGGGAAGCGTTTTGATGGAGTGATTAAGGAAATAATCAACATCAAGAGAGTGATTCCAGATCTATATCTCCCAGAGGAATATTGGAACCATTATACTTCACTTACCAAAGATACTGCACGCGAAAACTACCTTAAACACAAAGAAAAATTCCGTGATACCATTCAAAGGCTCAAGTTGATTCGTAAAAAGATTGACGCCTGCGGCACCGATATAACGTCTGCAAAAATAGACGAGATCATTAATAGTGTCATTAATGCGGATATTATTAAAGAGCTGGAGGAGGAGGCTGCAGAAAAAGAAAAAAAGAGACTTCAGCAAGAGGAAGCTGAAAAGAAGAAAAAGCAGATGACTCTGACCAAGTTCATTGACCAATATATTAAGGATGTGAAGGATGGAAAGAGGACAACTCTGGCACATGGACGTACTTTTGTCCAGGGGTCCCGGTTCAGCTTGACAAACTCGCTTGGACACTTCAAGGAGTTCATGGCAGATACCGGCGTGACATACGACTTCCAGGATGTGGACTTGGATTGCTATACTAAGTATAAGGCCTGGTTAATGACTCAGGATATCAGCAAGGATAAGGAGGATCCTAAACATACTCCTGTTCACTATGCTGATAATACTATAGGTGGTTTCATCAAGAAACTGAAGTGTGTGCTGCGTGCTGCAGAGAGCCGCGGATATCCGGTTAATCCGGCATATAAGAGTACTGAATTCAAGGCACAGTCATCTATTGATGTTGATACTATCTATCTGACCCGTGAGGAGGTTGAGAGGTTTGAGAAGGTGGACCTTACTCAGAAGGAGGACGGAAAGAACCTGGAATTGGCAAGGGATATTTTCTTGGTGGGTGTTTGGACTGCGCAGCGTGTTTCTGACTACAACAACCTTAAACCGGAGAATATTAAAGAGGTGGATAACAATGGAACCCCGATGACGTATATTTCCATTCACCAGCAGAAGACCGGCCGATTTGTGGAGATTCCCTGTAACGCAAAGGTGCGTGCTATCCTGAATAAGTATCCTAAGGGCCTGCCCCACTTGAGTGACCAGAAGATCAACAAATACATCAAGGATATTGGCAAGATGGCCAAGATTGATGATGTGATTGAGGTTAAGGGCAGCCGCGGTGGCCAGGTGATTAAAGAGTACTACAAGAAATACCAGCTGATTTGTACGCATACGGCGCGAAGGACAGGAGCCACACTTATGTATTTGGATGGCATTGCTATTTATGACATCATGAAGGTTACCGGACATAAGAGTGTTACCACTTTGGAGAAGTACATCCGAGCGGATAAACTGGAGGTAGCGCAGAAATTGGTGCTGAAGTATGACTACTTTAAGTGACATAAAGAGGGCCTGGCGGGGAGCCGGGCTCTCTTGTTTTGTTACTTAACGATACATAATAGTTTATTTTTGGCGTTTTGTGTATGAAATATGTACTGATTTGTTCCATTTCTGCATTTTATTGGTCTAAACTAAAACATTTGGGTTTTGATATTATATATTTGCGGCCGAGCCTGAGTTGAGCCTTGGCGGGTGGGACTCAGGTTGAACTAAAGGTCCTCTCCTTTTTGCTCAATTGGATATAGGGTATTCATCTTGGTTCCGGTTGTTTTTCCTTTACGGAGCCTGCTTGTTTGACAACCATGACACGGGAGCATTAGGGTGGATTGTATTAACCCATAAAACTTTCGACAAGCAATGACAAAAATTAACTTTAGTGCTTTTTGAGACACAAATGAAAGACCCTTTGTTTGAAGAGCAGCAGGCGATTATTGACAAGATCAACGAGAGTGAGTCGATTGATTGTTTTGACCTGGACTGCGAAGAATTGACTGGTGGATACCAGTTGGAGAGATTGCAAAAAGTAGTGTCCAAGATCAGGGGAAGACGCAAGAGGATTGCGACAGTGAAGGCGTGCCGGTCACAGTATGAACTGCACATCATACGGACCAACCACGAGTTTTATCAGGATAAGTGGGATTGGGACTGCGCTTTCAAGACATACTGTGACAAGCTTATTTGGGACCTTGAGGAGGGCGAGGCTTTTGTTGCCAATAATGAGTTAGCCTTACATCTTAGAACTGAGCACGACAAGGTGCTTGCAGCTATGGAATCAGAGAAGGCGAAGACGCTGTTTAAGCGCATACCGCCTATGTATTACGATGGCAAGAGGTGGCACAAGGATGTGCCCAAAACTATAATCAGCCAGTTTGTCCAGATCCTGAGCGGGATATTACGTATCCCGGACAGGAAGAAGTGGGTGTATTTTGAGCGTTATTGGGATATCACCGGACTATCCAAGGCATATTACTCGCGTAATGGCCGTGGGCTGGACAAGGAAATCAAGCAGCTATTCCCCGAATATGAAGGGGTATAAGGGTAGATAACAAAACAAACCTTACCCACCCGCCTACCATACTACCTACCCGGGTATGGGCAAGAACCCCTCAGTGAGGGGTTTTTTATTGCCCCTTTTTATGAACCCGTGTACTATACCAACCACTATCGCGGGGTATACCATAATCAGTTGAACGAGGCGGGCCAACTTTGCAGCGTAACAACAAAGACAGGCCTGAGAGTTGTTTGCGACCAATCAATTAAAGTTCAACTTAAACAAAAGTGATTATGGAATTAGAGAACAGTAGAGTACTGGCATCAATTACCGTTGGTGAGTATAAGGAGATGCTCAGCCAGATGCTGGATGAGAAGGTTACGCCAAAGGAGGCACCTCATGTTATGGGTCATGGTATCAAGTGCATCATGGAGCATTTTGGAGTGTCGAAGACTACGGCCCAGGGCCTGAAGGATGGATGCCTGAAGGATGCCGTGATGCAGAACGGACGCAAGATTCTGGTGGACTTGACGCTTGCCGAGAAACTGTATGACATGAGGCGTTACTACAAAAGTCAGCAGAGATATGGAAACTGGGAAGAAGACTGAAAAGCGGGAGTTCTGGAAGCCGGTACCGCAGACTTTCTCCATACTCAAGGCGGGCAGTAAGATACT
>Ga0255345_1003726_pt1 | contig 17461 bp, 10 predicted proteins | sample wastewater_treat_6_FD_192415 | JGI IMG/M metagenome (GOLD analysis project Ga0255345, IMG submission 192415) | Wastewater microbial communities from Lulu Island WWTP, Vancouver, Canada - plant20 | ecosystem: Engineered > WWTP > Wastewater > Unclassified | place: Canada: Vancouver, British... | reverse complement strand
CATTTCAACGTCATTTATTCGGCTCAGGACAATAATTTGATCACCCAATTTATAGAAAGAATCGAACTGTTTCATTCGATTGTTAGTTCTTCTCTGGGAGTGAATCCTACTGAAAAAACCAATATTTTTCTTTATAAGGATTTGGATCATTTACATTTAGCTCAAGGTTATCCTGAAAATGACGAAAACTCAACGGGTTCGGCTCACGGAAAAATTCTGTTTATCATGCTTTCGCCTGCAAAAATGGGTTTAAATGAAGGTCTGGGATTATTTGCTCACGAATATACTCACTGCATGAATGCGTGGAAAACAAAAGTAACTTTACCTGCATGGCTGAACGAAGGAGTTGCCTGCTACTTTGGCCGTCAAATTTCAACAAAAGACTGGATAAAATCAATAACCGATCAAAGAGGTAAACCGGTTATTCAGGATATTTTCAACACAGATATGGGTTATGCTTATTCGTTTATCGTTGCTTACTATATTATTAAGACGAAAGAAATGCCTGCAATGGCAAAATTCATTGAAAACATGAATTATTCCGATATTGGATATAGCGGCCTGCCTGCATTGCAAAACGATTGGAACAATTTTTTGGATGTTTATTTAAATACGCAAACGAATGTGAAGGTTAAGTTAAGCGTCAACATGTCCGATATGATTGCTGCAGGATATTTTAACCCTGCTACCGACAAAGTTTACGTCAAAGGTGATTGGAATTGGTGGAACGGACAACAAATGACACTCGAAACCGGAAATATTTATTCCGTTTCTGTTCCTATAAATACGTACAGTTTGAATGAATACAAGTTTTACACCAATTCGGCTACAGCTCCAAATAACGGATTGGAACTGAATACGGATGAAACTATCAGTGGTAACCGGTTGCTCGATATTTTCAACGAACCGAAAACGCTCAATATTGCTACTTTCAAATCCAATGCTATTCCGTCAATAGCAAATGTAGATATGAAAAAAATATCGGATAAAGTTCAAGTCCTAATATTTCACGGTCGCATTTGGAATGCTCCTTCATTTAATACTTTCAAATATCCATTTAAACTAATCACTTCTACTGACTACCAATCTCTAAAACCTTCGGATGCATTTGCTTTTGATGCCGGATTTATAGGTACAAACGACACGATTTACATCTCTGAACCGGTAACAACAGAACAAATTGCAACTTTCAACAATGTAACAAATGTGGCTTTATATTATTTGTGTCAAGCATATCTTTACCATTATTACCAAACGAGAAATATGCCGTTGATATTCAAAATCGGATTTCCTCTTTTTGAGGCAGGACTAATGCCTTCCGATGAAACGGTAAAAACAGCCGTTAATGCTTATGGAGGCAGTTTTGCTTCTTTTGATGCATTGAATAATCGTTCTACTTTCGTTTCAAACAACGGAAAGGCAGTTGCCGCCGCATTTGGGGAATTTATGAACATATTTAAAAATTGGGGATATGGGATGATAAGTTCAATGAATGCAAACAGTTTTGATGTTCTCTCCTATTGGTGGAATGTAAATGATTTACCGGGTTTGTTAGGCGATTTTAATCGGTACGTAAATTATCGGTTTTTACAGACCGATAATAATTTCCGGGTTCAAATGGTGAAAGAAACAGAACATTTTAAATTTTATACGCGTCCGGTCGATTATGCCTTAAACTTTCCATATTTCAGCGATGTTTTGGAACCCGCTTTCGTTGAATATACGACAAATTTCAATTTGAATATTACTGAAAAATTTTCCTACTTTACTTTGCCAACATGCATTGATGGAGAAATAGAAGGCGTTCCCTGCAATGGATTGCCTCCCTCAAGAATTACCGGCGGTACAGCATGGTCATCGGGAATGCATTCAACTTGTGCCTCAACGCAAGATGAACTACCCTTATTCTATCATATGAATCGGCACGAACTGGCTCATGGAATGCAGGGAAATATGCCGCAAGGAATTGTAACCGCATGGCTCAACGAAGGATTTCCCGAGTTTTGCGCCAGGGGACCGATTACGGATACGAAACTCATAGAAATGGCTCAAAGCGGAATTGATTGCATGAATGCAGCCGTAAACTATTTCGGACACCTCCCGACGTACGAAGAGACACGAATCTATCCTTCGCCGGATTACGGATACTACACGCTGGGATATTTTCTGATTGATTATCAATATCGAAGAGGTGGATATCCGCTTGTAAAAGCAATACAAATGAATGATTTAGCAGCCTATCAATCGCTCGGATATTCAACCTCGCAAGCATTTCTGGAAGATTTCTACTTCGATTTTGACGTCAGAGTAAAAAAACTTCCGGTTGCTACCTTGATAAAACCGGTAACGAATATGGATGAAAACAATCCGACTGTACAAATAGCATGGACTCCTCTCAAAGCAGGCGTTAAACTGAACGTGTACGTTTCAGTGGATGACGCAAAAACATGGACAAAGATTGCCGATCATATTACCGAAAATTCTTGCACTTGGAATGCCGGAAATATTATCAGCCGATTTTATTTGAAAATCGAAGCACCCGATAACATGAATCTCTCCACCACATACGGGCCTTTTGTAAAGGGAGATTTAACGAAATTGAATATTATTTCTCCAATGATTGATAATTATGCCATTGCTGGAGATACAATGAACATTAAATGGGGAAGAACTAACATTCAACGGATTAAACTGGAATATGCAACGAATGTTGTCCCTGCTTCACAGGTCAATGCTTCTGATTGGAAAACGATAACCGGCGATATTTCGACCACGGCTTCCAATTATCAATGGGCTATTCCTGCGACGCTTGAAGGAACTTGTAAACTGAAGATTACCGACACTTCAAATGCAAACAATTATTCCGAAAGCGAAATTTTCAATTTGGTAAAACCGAATGAAACAGGCGGTCCTTATCTTTACGATAAAAACACATTGTTGTTGCTTCATTTCGACAACGACTTGAAGAACAGAAGCCTTGCTACCGGAAATGCGGTTGGCGATGTTCAAAATCTTTCTGCCACAGACAATGTTTCACCCCAATTTGGCAAAAGCTATCGAACGGTTTCGAACTTGACCGTTCCGCATCATGTCAATTTGAATCTTACGGGGGATTGGACACTCGAAGCATGGGTCAAACTGAACTCTTTTACCGGCAACAGCATGTATCTTTTCTGGAAACCTGGCGATACTGATTCCTACTTTTCCAACTACGCATTAGAAATCAGTCCGTGGTGGGGAAATATCTTTTTTGGCTACTATTTCTCGCAAGCAAAGGACCGAATCGGTTTGACGACGACTTTCAGTCCGTCATTGAACGAATGGTATCATGTAGCTTATATCCGAAATACGGCAAAAAACCAGTTGCAATTGATTGTCCACGATAAAAATCGAAACTTGATTTCTTCCGTCGAAATGAATTATTCTGCGAATGAGACGTTGCTGAATTCCAAAGACTTGATTATCGCAGCAAATTTGGATGGATACATGGACGAAGTACGCATCAGTAATGTGGTGAGGAATTTCATCAACACGGGCGTAAACAAAACTTTTGAGAACCAAGTCACGAACTTCTATCCAAACCCTGCAAAAGAATGGATCACAATTAAAAACACCTCAGGCGCTTACAAAATTGAAATCACTGACCTTCAAGGAAAAATTCTGATAAGTAGAAAATTAGAAAATTTGGATGAACGCATCAATATCTCTTCTTTGCTAGATGGAATTTATCTGTTAAAACTCGTTGGCGATAAAGGAATCTCCATCAGCAAATTGATTGTGGAATAGAAAATAACCGATGAATTGCATAAACGATAAAGCGCCTGAAAAAATCAATAATTTTTCAGACGCTTTATCGTTAGTAACGAGTTCAAAAAAAATTTTATGATTATCCGCAAACTTTCCTAAATTAAAAGGGATAAATTATGGTATATTTTTCAGAGAATAGTTATAAAAATTTGTATAATTCGCTGATATTCATTATCTTTATGTTATAAAATTAATATATATAGTTCTTATGAATATCATTAAATTCAGTGCACAATTCCCCGACGAAAAGTCTTGTATCGAGCATTTTAAGGCTCAAAGAGATGCTTGCGGGGTCGTTTGTTCCAAATGTGGTTGTGAGCATCATTACTGGCTGGAGAATAAACTGAGCTACGAATGTAAACAATGTCACCACCGGCAATCCTTACGCTCAGGAACGGTGATGGAAAACAGCAAATTACCTTTTATGTACTGGTATATTGCCATGCATTTGCTTACCAGCACCAAAAAATCGTTCTCTGCCTCAGAACTGCAACGACAATTGGGACATAAACGTTATCAGCCCATTTGGGAGATGGGATACAAATTATGCGATGTGATGGGCAAACGCGATAATTTGTACCAATTGACCGATGAGGTAGAACTCGACAATGCTTTTATCACTACATTAATTCCGGAAAAAGAAAAAGACAAACCTCTCAAGCGAGGTATAGGAAGCCAAAGTCAGTCCAAAATAGTAGTTATGAGCGAAAGTTCCTTTGTGGAAAACCCCAAACCGGGCAAAAAGCCCAAACGTGTCAATCACCTGAAAATGTTGGTTATCGATGATTTAAAAGCTGATACCATTTTAAATACTGTCAAAGAACACGTAAATCCACAAGCAGAATTGACCACCGATGATGCAACTTCTTACAGCAAGCTGTCTGAACATGTCAAATCACATCATGCACAGGTGATAAAGAAAGAAGACCTGCCAAAGATATTACCTTGGGTGCACATTGCCATTGGCAACGTTAAACGATTGCTGTTGGATGTACACCATCAAATTACAAACGAATATTTACAATACTATCTCAATGAGTTCTGCTATAAATTTAATCGACGTTATTTTGGTGATGCAATCTTCGACAGGTTGCTTGTTGCTGCTGTGAGCTACAACTCCGATTTCAAGTCAAGAATTTACAATAGGAATCATTGCGGATAATCATTAAAAATTTTGTAAAAATTAAAATTTTTATGCAAAACATATAATTTTTTTCTATAAGATTTTCTTTAGCCGGTTTTATATCTATTTTGCTCTTCTTTTATTTTTTAATTAATTCCCTCATCAATTAATTTTAGATGTAAAGTTTCTCAAGGTTGTTAATGAAAACTTAGATTTTGAGTTGGATTTAAAAATAATTATTTTCCTTAAACTCCTAATGAACATTTTAAGTTTATATCTCAGTTAAATTTCTTATTTTTGCAAACCGATAACATATATCAGTTTTAAAGCTTCAAACATTAAATTTCCTTTTCATGAGAAGAGTGAGAGTTCGTTTTGCGCCAAGTCCTACGGGGCCTTTGCACATTGGTGGTGTTCGTACGGCTTTGTACAATTTTCTTTTTGCCCGAAAAAACAATGGCGACATGCTTTTGCGCATTGAAGATACCGATTCTTCACGCTTTGTTCCCGGAGCTGAAGATTATATTGTAGAGTCGCTGAAATGGTTGGGAATAACTATTGATGAGGGTATTGGGGCAGAGAAGGAAGGCGCATTTGGCCCTTATCGGCAAAGCGAAAGAAAACATATTTACCGAAAATACGTAGATCAGCTTTTAAATGACGGAAAAGCCTACATTGCTTTTGATTCGCCCATTGAACTGGAAAGTAAAAGGGCTGAAATACCCAATTTTCAGTACGATGCACAGACACGTCTTTCGATGAACAATTCTCTGACTTTGCCCGAAGAGGAAGTCAGAAAAAGATTGGAGAACGATGAACAATATGTGGTGCGCATCAAAATTGAACCCGGAGAAGATATTGTAGTGAATGATTTGATTCGTGGTGAAGTCAGCATTAATTCTTCGGTGATTGACGACAAAGTTATTTTTAAATCGGTTGATGAATTGCCAACCTATCATTTGGCCAATGTTGTGGACGATTACCTGATGCAGATCACTCACGTAATTCGTGGAGAAGAATGGTTACCGTCTTCGCCTTTGCATGTTTTGCTGTATCGATATCTTGGGTGGGAAAACGAAATGCCGCAATTTGCTCACCTTCCTTTGCTGCTTAAACCCGATGGAAAGGGAAAACTCAGTAAACGCGACGGCGACAGGCTTGGGTTCCCGGTTTTTCCTCTCAATTGGAAAGATCCCCGCACCGGCGAAATCTACAATGGTTTTCGCGAAGCCGGATATTTTCCTGAAGCGGTAGTAAATTTTTTGGCTTTGCTGGGCTGGAATCCCGGTACCGATCAGGAAATTTTTTCAATGGATGAACTCATTGAACAGTTTTCGCTAGAGCGTGTCAGCAAAAGTGGTGCAAAATTCGATTATGAAAAAGCCAAATGGTTCAATCATAAATATCTGCAAATGAAACCGGATGAAGAGGTGGCGGATATTTTTCAACGTATTCTCATTGAAAAAGGTTTTATAGAGGATACCGACAAAGTGATTAAAATTATCTCTCTGATCAAGGATCGAGCCGATTTTATTACCGATTTGTGGGAACAGTCTCATTACTTTTTTGAAGCACCGGAACATTATGATGCCAAAGCCGTGCAAAAGCGCTGGAAACCCGAAATTCCTGAACAACTCGAAGAACTGGGTAAAATGTTGCTATCGCTGGAAGCTGCTTCGGCTGATGAAATGGAAAAAAGCATTAAGGAATGGATTTCGGGAAAAAATTACCATCTCGGCAATTTAATGAATGCTCTTCGTCTGGCTTTGGTAGGGGAATTGAAGGGCCCGTCCATTTTTGAAATTGTTGAAGTGCTGGGAAAAGAAGAGGCGGCCAGACGAATTAAGAAAGCCATCGAAGTGTTGAGCGGTGAAAGTTAATAAACGGAAGTTTTTTAGCTAAAAAAGCTCTCATAGTAAAAAGGTTCTTAAAATAACGAATGAAAAAAGTACTGATCATTACTTATTATTGGGTACCGAGTGGAGGTGCCGGCGTGCAGCGATGGGTAAAGTTTACAAAGTACCTGCGAAGTTTTGGTTGGGAACCGGTTGTATATACGCCTCAAAATCCGGAATATCCTGCGCTTGACCATTCGCTCGAAAAAGATGTTCCGCCCGATATGGAAGTGATTAAAACGCCTATTTGGGAACCTTACAATATTTATCGAAACTTGATGGGCAAGAAAAATGAGCCGATCAATGCCGGATTTATTTCCGAAAACAAGAAATCGGGTTGGAAGGAACAATTTTCCATTTGGATTCGAGGCAATTTTTTTATTCCCGACCCACGTCGCTTTTGGGTAAAGCCTTCGGTGAAATTTTTAAAAAACTATATTTCCGAAAACCAGATTGATGCGGTTGTTACTACCGGACCTCCTCAATCCATGCATTTGATTGGACTGGGATTGAAAAAAAATTTTCCAACTTTAACGTGGCTGGCCGATTTTCGTGATCCCTGGACCCATATCGATTTTTATGACGATTTGCATTTAACGAAAATTGCCGACCGCATCCATCATCGATTGGAAAAAAAAGTTGTGAGAAATGCTGATGCTGTGGTGGTAGTGACAAAAGGAATGTTAGAAGAATTCTTAAAACTTCAGCCCAAAAGAATTGAAATGATTCCCAATGGTTTTGATGAGGAAGATTTTCTTATTTCCCGACCGGAATTGGACCAAAAATTTACCATTTCGCATATTGGCACGCTGAATACTGCCAGAAATCCAACAATATTCTGGAAAGTTTTGAACGAACTTTGTGCTGAAAATGAACAATTTAAGTCCGACTTACTCATTCAACTGATTGGCAAAGTAGATTTTTCTATTTTAGAAGAAATCAATGAAAATAATTTAAAAGATAATTTTTTAAAGATTGATTATTTACCTCACAATGAAGCAATTGCAAAACAAATGTCATCTCAGGTGCTTTTGTTGTTGATTAATCAAACAAACAATGCAAAGGGAATTGTTACGGGCAAATTATACGAATATCTGGCTGCTCGTCGCCCCATTTTGGGAATTGGACCAACAAATGGAGAAGTTGGTGAAATTTTGAAGAGCTCTCAAGCTGGCATCATGATTGATTATATCGATGCTAAAAAAATGAAGGAAACAATTCTTGACTATTATCAGCAATATAAAAATCATTCATTAACAGTTCCAAGCAATTTAGTGGAAAATTTCTCTCGAAAAAATTTAACTCGTGATTTAGCAAACTTATTGGATTCATTATGCGAAAAATAGTTACAGTTGTTGGAGCTCGTCCACAATTTATCAAGGCAGCCACGTTGAGTCGCCAATTTCCAACAGTTGGTGTCGAAGAAATAATTATCCATACCGGACAGCATTTCGACAACAACATGTCCGATGTTTTTTTTGAGGAGATGGAAATTCCGCGTCCGGCGTATCATTTGGATATCCACAACCTGACACATGGAGCCATGACCGGCCGAATGCTGGAAGGAATTGAAAAAATTCTGTTGAAAGAAAAACCTGATGGAATGCTGGTTTACGGTGATACCAATTCAACGCTTGCCGGCGCATTGGCTGCTGTTAAGTTGAACATTCCCGTGATTCATGTAGAAGCCGGTTTGCGTTCGTTCAATATGGAAATGCCGGAAGAAATCAACCGTACCCTTACTGATCGCATTTCAAGCCTGCTTTTTTGCCCAACGGATGTAGCTGTACAGAATTTAAAAAGAGAAGGTTTTGAGCATTTTCCTGCACGAATTATAAAAAACGGTGACGTCATGCAGGATGCAGCTTTGTATTATGCTTCAAAAGCAGAAGAAAAATCTGATATTTTACAGAAAATCGGTGGGGAAAAATTTGTGCTGGCTACCATTCACCGTCAGGAAAATACCGATCATCCCGAAAAATTGAGAAATATTGTCGAGGGACTAAATCAAATCCATCGTCAAGTACGTGTAATTGTTCCTTTGCATCCACGTACCCGCAAAATTTTACAACAATTGAGCATTATTCCTAACTTTACGATAATAGAGCCGGTCGGTTATTTTGACATGATTGTGCTCGAAAAATCGTGCGAACTGATTATCACTGATAGCGGTGGCGTGCAAAAAGAAGCCTTCTTTTTTGGTAAACATTGTATCACGCTTCGCGAGCAAACCGAATGGATTGAACTGGTAGAAAATGGATTTAATATCTTGGTAGGTAGCGATGTAGAAAAACTTTTGCAAGCTTTTGCGACTTTTCAAAATAAAAAATCTGATTTTTCCATAGATTTGTATGGCAATGGTCATGCAGCCGAAAAGGCAGCAAAAGATATTGCTGCTTTTTGAATGTTATATTGTTTTGCAATATCATCTTTTTTTGATTTTATCTGCTTCATCTTTTAAAAAAGCAAAACTCTAATTTTTTGAGAAATTAGTTTCAAAAACCCAATATATTGAATAAGAAAGTATTATATTTTACCAATCTATTTCCTTTTTTCGATGATTTACAAGGAGGCTCTTTCCTAACCAATCGATTAAAGGAAATGAAAGAAAAAAATCTTTCTTTCAAGGTTTATGGCATTATTCCCGATGACACTGTTTTGGTCAAGATGCTAAAAAAAAGAAGTGGAAAAAAAATTTACGATACTTCCTATACCCATTTTGAAACAGAAGGAATTGATTATGAATATCTTTCCATTAAAAGGAATATTTTTAACGTTTTCAAAGAAAGATTACAAAGAGAAAAAACTTTTTTAAAATATAATGAGTTGATTTTTAATCAAATATATAATAATGTTAAAAGAGAAAATTTTCAGTTGATTCATGCCCACGGGATGTACGAACCACCGGCAGGATTAATAGCAAAACATTTTTCAGAAAAACTAAAAATTCCTTATATCATTACCTGTCATGGTAGCGATGTCAATTATAAAATGCCTTTGACACCTCAACTTTATATAGATACCTTTGAACAAGCAGCTAAAGTTCTATTTGTAAGCAATGCCATTTTAAATAAAGCCAAAAGTTATGGTTATTCTGGAAAAAATGCCGTTATTATTCCTAATGGGGTTAATATAGACTTATTTAAAATGCTGGATAAAGAAAAAATTAAACAAGAACTTCACTTCATAAGGAAAGTGGTTGGATTTGTAGGAAATCTTCTGCCGGTAAAAAGAGCGGATAAATTGCCAGAAATATTTGAGGAAATAAATCAAAATTTTGAAACTGATTTTTTGATTATTGGCGAAGGTCGATTGAAAAACAAAATTGAGAAAAATTGTAGAAAAAAAAATTTGAATATCACTTTTACTGGAAAATTACCTCATGAAAAAATTTCTTATTATCTGAATGCAATGGATGTGTTGATATTACCCAGCAGAAATGAAGGTTTTCCTTGCGTAGTGTTGGAAGCTCAGGCTTGCGGAGTGCCCGTAGTTGGGAGCAACAATGGAGGAATTCCTGAAGCAATTGGAGAAGGTGGAATAGTTGTGAATGAAGGTGAAAACTTTGAAAAACGATTTGCCGAGGGAGTGATAAAAATATTAAAAAATCCGATAGATAAAAACTTTTTAAGGAACAGAGCTACTGAATACTCATGGAATAATATTACTAAAATGGAATTTGATATATATCAAAATTTATTCTGATGTAGCCCTTGTTTTAAACTGAGCAGTCGATTTTTTAGAAAATCCATACCTTTATCATACAGTTCTTTGTAAAAAATTTTGATAATTAACAGATAAACAGCTGCTGCAAGAAAGATTTGAACGGGCAGCAAAAAATAGGAGGGTTTTATCAGCAAACTTAAGGAAGCAACCATTAAGCCTAAAACAAGTCCCCAACCCAGACTCTGAATAAATCCCAGTATTTGTTGTTTCAAACCATGTTTCAATTCTGATTTTATGTAGAATATCGAAAGAAAATAGGCTGCAATATTTGCAACTGCGTAGCCCCAGAGCATGGGAATTATTCCTTTGCTGAACGTAATAAAAATGGCAATCAAGATAAGTATTTTTTTTATCATTTCTATTCTGAAAGTGATTCGCGACTGACCTCTTGCATTCAATGCACTGATATTGAGTGTGTAAAGTGGCAAAAACAAGGAAGCCAGACAAAGAAGCCGGAAATAAGGGACAGACGGAAGAAATTTTGCCGACCAAACAATTTCTATCAATGGTTTTCCGGCAGCAATCAGACACAAAATTATGGGAAAAGTAATAATGGAGATTTTGTTCGACAGCTCACCAAAAATTCTCCTGAAACGGGCATCATCATGCTGAATATGAGAGAAAAGGGAAAATGTACTGCCCAATAAAATGGATTGAAAAGTAAAATTGAAAGTTTCACTTAATTTGTTTCCTTGCATGTAGTATCCAACTTCCGATTTTTTGTAAAATTTCCCCAAAATAATAACAAACAGGTAATTGAAAATAATATTTAAAATGGAAGTATTCAGTAAATGAATGCTAAATTTCCAGAAACTACGAATAACCCGGAATGAAAAAATCAATTTTGGCTTCCATCGGACAAAGACATAAAAAAATATCATTCTGAAAAAATGATAGGAAACATGTTGAATTACCAGCACCCAGATGCCATAATGAAAAAAAGCAAGTGTAAGGCCCAGCAAACCGCTGAGCGAAACAGAAATAATATTGACTTTGGCAATGGTTTTATAATCAAGAATTTTTGCCGATTTTGAATAGGGAACCAGATAAAAAGCATTGAAAATAATGGCCAGAAAAGTAATTCTATTCACCGAAACAAGTTCGGGTTGCTTAAAAAAATTGGCAATAGCCGGCGAAAGAAAATACAAAAGTGCATACAAAACCAAAGCAATACCGATGTTGAAATAAAATACACTGTTGTAGTCCGTTTCATTGGCTTCGGTTTTTCTGATCAAGGCCTGTCCAAATCCACTTTCAACGAGCACATACGAAAGTGCCGCAAAAATCATGACCATGCCCATTAATCCATAATCGCCCGGAGAAAGAAGCCTGGCCAGTATGATGCCAATAATCAGCTGAACCAGCTGTTGACCGAAGCGGTCAATGGTCGTCCAAGTAAAAGCACTGAGGGTTTTTTGTTTCAGGTTATCGCCCATGTGGTAATGGTACAATAAAAATTATTTGCTCTTGATCACATCGAAGCCTTTTCCGTAAACGGCAATAACGGATGATTGGGATACAAAGGCATCGGGATCAATTTCTTTTACAATTCTGAAAATCATGGAAGATTCATTTTTTCGGGCAATGACGGTAATAACTTTTACCGGCTGTTGCGAATACCATCCCGTCCCATCCAGAATGGTTACGCCCCGATGAACTTCCGTATTAATACGGTTGGCAATTTGTTCGTATTCTTTTGAAAAAATAAAAAATTGAACAGACTGTCGTACTCCATTGATAACCATATCGATGGCCAAATTTGAAATAGCCATGTTGGTCAAGCCGTACACTATTTTTTCAATGGTTCCAAATTCAAAAAAATAGGAAGAGCAAATAATCAGCACATCGCAATAAAGCAGTATCCTGCCCAATGTAATGTTGTAGTATTTGTTGACTATTTTTGCGATAATATCTGTTCCGCCGGAACTGCCGTTATTCAGAAAAACGATACCCAATCCCGTTCCCGAAATCAAACCTCCCAGCAAACATGCCATAAAATTATCGTTTGGAGCAACAAAAGTTCCCGGTTCTGCCTGTGGAAGCACGGCAAAAAACAGGGTAATCATGGCAACCCCGTAAATGGTGCGCAAGCTGAACTGAAATCCGATAATACGCAGTGCTACAGCTATGAGCAGGGCATTAATAACAAAATAAGTGATAAAAATAGGAATCCCCGTTGCATAATAAACTATTGCTCCTATACCTGTAACACCTCCACCGGTAATTTGATGCGGCAGCAAAAAACCTTTCCATGCTGCAGCATACATAAATAAACCGATAGTTATCAGGATGTATTGTCGGATAAATATCCAGTTTTTTTTTGTGAAAGGATTGAATTTTGCCATTATTTATTTGGGATTGAATGTTTTTTCTGAATTATTTCTTGTCAGAAAACAATATTGATAATTTTACCCGGAACAATAATTATTTTTTTCGGAGTTTTTCCTTCCATGTACTTCAAGGTTTGCGGATGCGATAAAGCAGTTTTTTCAACTTCTTCCTTACTTGCGTCAGTAGGCATTTCCAACGTAAATCTCACTTTCCCGTTAAACGAAACGGGGTAAAATACCGTATTTTCTTTCAGAAATTCCTCATCATATTGAGGAAAAGAGGCATTAAAAACGGTGTCGCTGTTGCCCAGTGTGTGGTAAAGTTCTTCCGAAATGTGAGGAGCGAAAGGTGCCAGCAGTATCAATAAAGGTTCAAGTATGGCTTTTTTATTGCACTTCAGGGTAAACAATTCGTTCACACAAATCATGAAAGCCGAAACAGCTGTGTTGTAGGAAAAATTTTCTATGTCGTAGCTGATTTTTTTAATGGTTTTGTGCAAAACTTTTAATTCTTCCGCAGTCGGATTTTCTTCCGATACTGATAGTTCATCGTTTTTGTAGAAAAGATTCCACAATTTTTTAATAAAACGATGGACGCCATCTATGCCGTTGGTATCCCATGGCTTTGACTGTTCAAGCGGTCCCAAAAACATTTCGTACAACCGAAGGGTGTCTGCGCCGTAATTTTCCACAATATCATCCGGATTGACAACATTGAACATCGATTTCGACATTTTTTCTATAGCCCAACCACAAATGTACTTTCCATCTTCAAGAATAAATTCGGCATTTTTGTATTCGGGATTCCAGTTTTTAAATTTTTCCAGATCGAGAACATCGTTGGAAACCATGTTGACATCAACATGAATCGGAGTTGTTTCGTATTGGTCTTTTAAATGATAGGAAACAAAGGTATTCGTGTCTTTTATTCGGTACACAAAGTTGCTTCTTCCCTGAATCATGCCTTGATTAATGAGTTTTTTAAATGGTTCTTCTTCGCAAACGATACCCAAATCGTACAAAAATTTGTTCCAAAAACGGCTGTAAATCAAATGACCCGTTGCATGTTCGGTTCCACCGAGATAAAGATCCACGTTTCTCCAGTATTGGTTGGCTTCAGGGCTTACAAGTGCCTGGTCGTTTTTCGGATCCATAAATCGTAAATAATAAGCTGAAGAACCTGCAAAACCGGGCATAGTACAGACTTCAAGCGGATAGCCTTCTTTGGTTTTCCAGTTTTTAGCGCGAGCCAATGGCGGTTCACCTTTTTCGGTAGGCAAAAATTTGTCCACTTCGGGCAATTCAAGCGGTAGTTCTTCTTCGCTAAGTGTGTAGGGCATTCCGTCTTTGTAATAAATGGGAATGGGTTCGCCCCAGTAACGTTGGCGGCTGAAAATAGCGTCGCGTAGACGATAATTGACTTTTACCCTGCCTATTCCTTTTTCCGTAATATATTTTTTTGTGGCTTCAATGGCTTCTTTTACGGTCAGTCCATTCAGAAATCCCGAGTTGATCATGATACCTTCTTTGGCATCGAAACTTTCTTCACTGACATCACACCCTTCGATAAGCGGAATGATGGGCAAATTGAAATGTTTGGCAAAAGCGTAGTCTCTGCTGTCGTGCGCCGGAACAGCCATAATAGCCCCTGTTCCGTAACCGGCAAGCACATAATCGGAAATCCAAATGGGAATTTCTTTCCCGGTAACAGGATGAATGGCATAAGAACCGGAAAAAACTCCCGTAATACGCCGATCTGCCAAGCGTTCACGTTCTGTACGCTTTTTGGTGTTCTCGAGGTATTTTTCAACTTCAGCTGCCTGTTGGGGAGTGGAACATATTTTTACCAATTCGCTTTCAGGAGCAAGTACCATAAATGTAACGCCAAATATGGTATCCGCACGTGTGGTAAATACTTCAAAAGTTTCTTCTCTGCCTTTTATGGAAAAACGGATTTCGGCACCTTCACTTCTTCCTATCCAATTCCTTTGTGTTTCTTTCAGGGAGTCGGTCCAGTCGATAGTTTCCAAACCATCCAGCAAACGTTGGGCATAAGCCGAAACGCGCAGACACCATTGCCTCATGATACGTTGCTCTACAGGATATCCACCGCGAATGGAAACGCCTTCGCTCACTTCGTCGTTGGCCAGCACCGTACCCAAAGCCGGACACCAGTTCACTTTTGTGTCGGCCAAATAGGCAATGCGATAGTTTAACAAAATTTCCTGTTGTTGTTTTTCGCTCAACGCTTTCCAGTCGGCAGCCGTAAACGACAGTTCACGAGTGCCCGAAGCATGAAGATTTTCAGTACCTTTTTTCTCAAAATGTTCAACAAGACGACTAATGGGTTGAGCTTTCTGCAAATTGTTGTCATAATAATGATGAAACATTTGAATGAAGGCCCATTGTGTCCAGTGGTAATAATCGGGATCGCAGGTTCTGATTTCTCTATCCCAATCGTAACTGAATCCGATTTTATCAAGTTGTTGGCGGTAGCGAGCTATGTTGTTTTTGGTCGTAATGGCCGGATGTTGGCCTGTTTGAATGGCATATTGTTCTGCCGGCAGTCCGAAAGCATCAAAGCCCATTGGATGGAGTACATTAAAACCTTTCAGTCTTTTGTAACGGCTGTAAATATCCGATGCAATGTAACCGAGCGGATGGCCGACATGCAGCCCTGCTCCCGAAGGATAGGGAAACATATCCAATACATAATATTTGGGTTTGCTTGGGTTTTCAACGGTTTTATAAATCTGATTGTCTTTCCAATATGTTTGCCATTTTCGCTCTATTTCTCTGAAATTGTACTCCATGTATCACTGAAATTTAATAAATTCAACCTTATCTTTTCTCTTTTACAGTATTCGCAAATTAAATTTGCAAAGTTAATCATTTTGCCAAAATAAAAGAAAGCTTCTTCTTTTTCCGTTTCATCTTTCGCTCATTTTTATAAAGTATAAGTATAAATATTTCAATAATTTGATTATTTTTGCAGGTGATTACTAATCTCCAGAAAGATGTCCGATATTAAATTCAATGATGAATTAAGAGTTCCCGAACCAACATTGAGACGACTGCCATGGTATTTGGCTTATGCAAAACTTATGATGGAAAAGGGTGAAACCTATTTGTCTTCTACTCAAATATCGAACAACATTGCAGTAGATGCTTCCATTGTTGCCAAGGATTTATCTTATGTTCAAATTTCGGGAAAAACAAGAGTCGGTTATGAAACCCATGAATTGATTATCGTTTTGGAACGCTTTCTTGGTTTTACGGAATCGCACAAAGCTTTTATGTTTGGAGTCGGAAATTTGGGAGGTGCTTTGATGCACGACAACGGGCTGGAACAGTTTGGGTTAAAAATAGTAGCAGGTTTTGATGTAAAATACGAATTGGCAGGTACTAGTATCAACCGCATTCCCATTCATCATATTGAAAAATTTCCAGAACTACAGCGAAAAACAGGTGTAATCATTGGCATTTTGACTGTCCCTGTGGACAAGGCACAGGAAGTGTCGGAATTAATGATTGAAGGAGGAATTCGTGCAATTTGGAACTTTACTCCTTTTAGAATAAGAGTGCCCGACAATGTGGTGGTGCAAAATACTTCTATTTATGCTCATTTGGCGGTAATGTTCAATCGCTTGAATGCCATTGTTAACAAATAATTTTTTTTATCATTCATTAGTTAAAGGAAAAAATGAAAATTTTTGCTATCGGGCAAAACTATCCCGAACACAATAAAGAATTGAAAAATGATAATCCTGTTGAACCTGTTGTGTTTATGAAACCCGACACAGCGCTGTTGAAGAACAACAAACCTTTTTATATTCCCGATTTTTCCAGTGAACTTCATTACGAAACGGAATTGATTATACGCTTTAACCGCATTGGTAAAAATATTCAGTCTAAATTTGCCTATCGTTATTTCGATGAAATAGGTTTGGGAATTGATTTTACAGCCCGCGATTTGCAGAGAAAACTCAAAGCCGAAGGAAAACCTTGGGAAATTTGCAAGGCGTTTGACAATTCGGCTGTTGTAGGCGATTTTCTTCCTGCTTCAGATTTTAGGGATATTCAGGATATTCAATTTCATTTGGATATCAATGGAATAACTGTACAAAAGGGTGATTCCAAAGATATGATTTTTTCGGTCAGTGAACTTATTGCTTACGTTAGTCGTTTCTTTACTTTAAAAATTGGTGATATTTTATTTACCGGAACACCTGCCGGTGTTGGCTGTGTTCATCCCGGCGATCGTTTGGAAGGCTATATCGGCAACCGAAGAATGTTCAATTTTCTTGTTAAATAATTGAGCAACTAATCCCTGAATAATAACTTTTTGTTTTGAACGTTTTTAAATTATCTGTTTTTTTGTATTAAATTTTATTTCTCCCTTGAGGGCGCTTTTATGAAAATTAAATCTTTATTTTTTTCTTTTTTCCTTTCTGTCAGTGGTTGGTGTATGGCTCAAAATACTATCACAACTTCTCATAAACTGATTTGGAAAGGAATTGAAAAATGGTACGCTGATTCATCTTCCGTTCAGGTCATTTCGTTTCGGGATGCGCATTATG
>Ga0255345_1003718_pt1 | contig 17483 bp, 15 predicted proteins | sample wastewater_treat_6_FD_192415 | JGI IMG/M metagenome (GOLD analysis project Ga0255345, IMG submission 192415) | Wastewater microbial communities from Lulu Island WWTP, Vancouver, Canada - plant20 | ecosystem: Engineered > WWTP > Wastewater > Unclassified | place: Canada: Vancouver, British... | reverse complement strand
AATGTACCCCACCACGTCTCAAACACATCACCGTTAGACTTCAGCGTAATGACGTGCTGAATACCGTCACTGGTGGTATAGGCACTGGTCGAGATAGAGCCCGATCCGACGCTGGCTACATAACCCTTACGTGGGCCCGTGGGGTTCCCGAACCAATCATTGAATATTCGCCAAAAATTCCTATTGCCATAGGCGCTACAACTATCTCCCGAGCCATAAAGGTTATTTAATGCTGCTTGATTGGGCGTGTAGGGTGTGTATTTATACAAAACAGCTGTAGCTTGATTTTCTATATACACACTTTTTGTGCCGCAATCTGCATTTGGGCTATAACGTATATTGTTCCAGCCCTTACCATATGGCGACCAATAACCACTAGAGTCTATGCCGTCAAAGTCATGTCTAAGTTGCCAGGCGGCTCCGTCTATTTGATGAAAAAATCCAGCTTTTGCGGGGTCGCAGGGAGCAGTATCGGGACACAAGTACCCAGTGGCTTTTTGGTACTGTAATAACCACGGCCAATTATCGGTCACTAAGCTCTGTTCTTTTTGCAACAGCACTAGCAAAACTTGTGGATTAATACTGTAAGTTTGGGCTGCATTCCATACTATCTGTGCGGCAGAAATTCCTCCTGGAAGTTGATAAGGTGTGCCATCGCTGTTAAATCTACCGTAATTGCTTTCGCCCGTTGCGGTGTTTTCTAGGTACTCGTTTAAGCAAGTGTATGGCGGCTGATAGTTTGGGTTGCTACTAGGACGATATCTATCACAAAAAGGTAGTTTTGCATTTAAAAAACTTTGTATTTGAGAAACCGACATTGCATACTTATTAGTGAAAACGGAATCGTCAATAATACGCCCAGCCTGAAAATCAGAGCCGCTAAGAGCACTTACTTTGCTAAAAGGTGCAGGTTGTAAGGATAAAGTAATTAGCAACAATGGGAGTAGATAGCGCAGCTTCATGAGTTATTTCTCCAAAAGTACATTTTGTTGAGCGCTGTTGCTAGTACCGCCGCCTTCGGCCGTTACTTTGATTGTCCACTCGCCAATACCAGGGAGCTCTGATTTTAATATATCAAAACCACCACACGTAAAAATATTGTTCTGCTGAAATATACTTACTTCTTTGCTGTAGGAACTAACATTATTTTGTATAAGCTCTAATCTGCATGTCCCTGATGGCTGCCCCTCTACTAAAGTCCTTATTACTAAGGTTTTAGTTGATTGATCTTGATACGCTCTGGTAAGAGTAACGCTAATTGGCTTTGTAGATGGCTCTTTCAAAATAGTGCCATCTTGCTTCGCCTGGTTAACTGTGTCGTTATCGTGGGGCTTTGGTGGTGAGTAATCTACTGTATTAGTATATTTGGTCGTAGCAGCTTTCTCTTCAGGCTTACTATACAGGTTAATTATATGAATTTTTTCTAATGCAAATACAATAAACGAGCAAACTAAAATAACAGCACAAACGACTAATAAAATCTTTCTAATATTATTGGGTTTCGCAACCATATTTTTATTTTAATGTTTACAAATAAACCTTAACATTTTTTATAGTGCTTTGTCAACATCTATTTACTCAGTTTCTGTTTGTCTAGCATAATATTGTTTTTTCTACAAAATTTTGAAGTCTAAGCCAGTGTAGAATAATAGATGCATAGTCCGTAAATAATTTTTTAGAATACGGGGTAGGCTAGTGTATGGTGACTTTTGGAGACTTTATAACGAGATGATTGCAGTAATTATTGCGGGCGGTTCAGGAACACGACTTTGGCCGTTATCTACCAGTGGGTATCCAAAGCAGTTACTAAAACTGGCCGGTGACAAATCGCTCATACAAAACACCTATGAGCGCGCTAAAAGGATAGCCGAACACATTTATGTGGTGCCGGACGTAAGCCACGCCCAAGAACTAAAAAAACAATTACCGTTTGTTAAAGACGGTAATTTTATTGTTGAACCTGGCAGGCGGGGAACGGCCAATTGCATATTGGCAGCTCTAATTTATATTTCGACCCGTCACAGCTTAGACGAACCGGTTGCCTTTTTGTGGGCCGATCATCACATAAGAGATACCGAGGGTTTTGCAAATTCTTTTGAAGCAGCAGCTAAAGCTTCCAAAAAAAACAAAGCGATTGTACTAATCGGTATAGAGCCAACTTATCCGGCAACGGGCTTTGGTTATATAGAAAGAAACGGTCAGGTAAGTAGCGATACTTACAAAGTGTCTAGTTTCGAAGAAAAACCGGACTTTATAACTGCTCAAAAATACATGACGGATGGAAATTATTTATGGAATTGCGGTTACTCTGTGGGTTCGGTAAACACATATGTAGACAGTATGAGAAAGTATGCTCCAAGCTTTTATAAAGATTACAAGAAGTTGCTTTCTATTAAAGATATGGGTTCCGGTGATTTTAAAAAAGCGTATTTAAATTTAAAAAAACAAGCTATAGATTACGCTTTGATAGAAAAAGTTAAAAATTTGTTAGTGGTACCGGCGACGTTTGATTGGTTAGACTTGGGCAGTTTTAAAGATTTGCACGCTGCCAACTTGAGTGATGAGTTCGGTAATCACTTTAGAGGTAAAAAAATTGAGTACCTGGACGTGGCTAATAGTTACGTGCGTAACGAAGAAGATAAGCCAATTGCCGTAATTGGCTTAGATAATGTAGTGGTTATTAATGCTAAAGACGGAATCTTGGTAGCACGCAAAGATTTAAGTCAAAAGGTAGGCGATATTGCTAAAAAAATTCAAAAAACAGAAAACGGTTAATCGAAATAGGGAGAGGTTTTTCTTAAAAAATCTCGGGTTAAACTTGTGTTTGATAACTGTGGTTGTTATGTCGACTAGTTTAAATTCTAGTCACGGTTTTTTAAATCTTGATTACATCGGCATTAGTGAGGTGCTACAAATATTATTGCTGTGTTTTATACTGGCATTTTTTGTGACATTGTTCCTTGGCTTGTTTTTTACAGAGGAAAACAGACTGTCTCATTTAGTAGTTTCTATGTTTACTCTAACTTTGCTATTACTGTATCAAGACATTACAAACTCAACATCAACTTTACTAGGTGATATTGCAGTCAAGAATAATTTTTTATACCGAGCGTTGTATTTGCTGTTTATATTAATGGCAATACTGGTTTTTAGTCTAGTAGAAAACCGTCTAAAGGCCAAACACGCACACATTGCTAGAAACGCCTACGTGGGGTTAGGCGTGGCTTTGGTGATCATGGCCACTTTTAACGTCTCACGAGTGGTTGCCCATTTGGTATCGGTGCGGTATCAAGAAAACATTTACCCGAATAGTATAGAATCTGGGGCTACGACGAAGGTAAGTTTTCTACCGAATATTTATTATATTGTGCTGGACAGGTATTCTAGCAACGAACAGCTCGAGAAGAGTCTTAACTACGACAACTCACAGTTTACAAACAACTTAAAATCTCTAGGTTTTTATTTAGACGATAATGCTTATTCAGCCTATCCTTACACGGCGCAGTCTATAGCATCAACACTGAATGCGGATTATTTAAATTCTTATAAGGAGAGTTTATCTAGCAAACAGCAAACGTACAATGCTTTATTTTCAGCTAGTAAGAATAGTTCAGTTGCCAAAGAATTAAAAAAACTAGGTTACCAGTATCACATAATTGGGAATTGGTATGCTACCAGTAATGGCTCTAAGTATGCAGACAAAGTGCACTGGGGAGGGGCTAAGTTGAACTTAGGACTTTTTAAGATGAAGCTAACCGAATTCGAAGATTTATTTTTAAGCAAAAATTTTATTACAGGAATATTAAGAAAGATTGGGGTATATGAGTCTAATCACGAGAACCAGGTGTTACAACAGTTGAAGGTGTTGGAGCAGTACGCCAAATTGGAAAATGGTAGCAAACAAGGAAAATTTATTTTTACCCACTTGCTACTGCCTCATCCACCTTATGTGTTTAATGCAAATGGCTCTTTATCTGATGCAAGCATTGAACCAGGAAGCAACGGCGAGCTTGTGACCCAAAAATACTTAAATCAATTAAATTTTACAAATAGCAAAATTCTACCAATTATAAAGAAAATTATTAACAACTCTAAGGGCAAGGCGATTGTTGTACTTTTATCAGACGAGGGGTTTTATCCTCAAGAAAGAATAGGTAATCTGGGTAAATCGACGGGGGATGAAAACATGCTCAATTGGTCGGATGAAGACTTAAGGGCTAAGTACGGGATACTGGCTGCATATCATTTGCCAAAAGTCGCAACTCAAGATATCGAGAAGTATGCTAACTCAGTAAACATATTTAGGGTAATACTAAATAGGTACTTTGGTTATAAGCTTCCTTATCTACCTAAATGCAATTTTACTCTCACTGAGGGTGTCGGGAAACCTCTAGAATTTGGTGATATTACAAACAGATTGGGCGGATTGGATAGTATGCGATGCTCGCAGTTAGTTAGCGGTAAAACTTCTATTCTACGGTGACTGATTTGGCCAAATTTCTTGGTTTATCTATGTCAAGGTTTTTATTTAAGGCAACATAATAAGCAAAAAGTTGGACGACAATTGCTTCTAAAATAGGTAGATACTGATCCAATGTCTCTGGGATCTCAATAATTTCGTCGACAAGACTTTTAACTTTAGCCTTTGTTTTTTTAGTTACGACAACGATTATTTTACCTTTTCTAGCTTTTATTTCTTGCAAATTAGAAGTAGTTTTTTCTATTAAGTTGCTGCTGGACGCTAGAGCGAATGTCGGGAATTTTGGGTCTATCATAGCAAGTGGTCCATGCTTCATTTCGCCAGCGGCGTAACCCTCGGCGTGTATATAGCTGATTTCTTTAAGTTTCAAGGCACCTTCTAGTGCTACCGGGTATTCGTAACCCCGGCCAATGAAAAGAAAATCTTTATACTTGTAATATTTTTTAGCTATTGACTCGATACGGTCTGCTTGTTTGAGTGTGACTTGGGTTTTTTTTGGCAACAGTACTATCTCTTTAATCAACTGTTTGTAATTTGGGATCTTACCCTTACCTAACATTAAAGCTATTTCCGACAATACCGTTACTTGGGCAATAAAGGCTTTGGTTGACGCAACGGATATTTCGGGTCCGGCGTGGCAGTAAACTCCCGCATCGGTAATACGAGCTATAGTAGAGCCTGGAGAGTTTACTATCCCCAGTCGTAAAACGCCACTATCTTCAACCTTTTTTAGCGCGGCAATAGTATCCGCGGTTTCGCCAGACTGCGAAATAGCCAGTACAACGGTATTTTTAAAGATCGGCTCATTTTTATATTTAAACTCGCTAGCTTGTTGCACTTCTACAGGAATATTTGCAATCTCCTCTATCAAGTATTCTCCAATCAACCCGGCGTAATACGACGTTCCGCAAGCAACTATCAAAATTCGTTCGATAGATTGTAGCTGGTTTTCGACCAATTCTAGTCCACCGAGCTTAATGCTGTTTGATTCGGTCTTTACTCTTCCTAACATTGCAGATTGGATAGTTTGTGGGGCTTCAAAAATCTCTTTTAACATGTAATGCTTGTAACCTTTTAAGTCAGCTTTGATGGTTTCTAAATTTATATTCTCGGGGGTTTTGTCTACACAATTGTTATTTTTAAAATTAGTAATTTTATATTTCTTGAAGCCCACTTTAGCCATTTCATAATCTTCTAAATGAATTATTTTTTTAGCGTAATCACAAACAGCCGATACATCCGACCCCACCATATTAGAGCTTTTTCCTATACCAATTAACAGAGGGCTAGACATTTTTGCAACGTACATATTAGTCTTGTCTAGTGTGCTAATCATTGCAATAGCAAAGGCGCCCTCAAGCTCTCTTACGGTATTCCTAAAAGCCTTTTCGAGGTTATTATCTTTTTTATAGTGGTAATCGATTAGAAGGGGAATTAGCTCACTATCGGTCTGAGTTATTTGATTGTATCCTCTGTCACATAAAAATTTTTGAATATCTTCGTAATTTTCGATGATACCGTTATGAGCAACAAAAATTGTTTTATCGGGATTGTAATGTGGGTGGGCATTCAAAATCGTAGGAGGGCCGTGAGTAGCCCAGCGAGTGTGGCCGATAGCCATTTTTGTCTTTACTTGTTTATTGATAGTATTTCCCAAGTTCGATACGCGTCCGGTTTGCTTAATACATTTGACAGAATTATCGCTGGCGAACGCAATTCCTGCTGAGTCATACCCGCGATATTCTAAATTTTTCAGACCGTTTAGAACTGGTTCTATTGAATTATTTTTACCGATGTAGCCGACTATTCCGCACATAAAGTAACTCTAATTATAGCCGTTTGGATTATTGGCTTGCCACTTCCAGGCATCTCGGCAGGCATCTTCTATAGAAAATTCTGCCTGCCATTTTAAAACTTTTTTGGCTAATGTAGGGTCGGCAAAGCAGGTAGCTATATCGCCAGGGCGGCGTTTGTCTATAACGTAAGGGATATCTTTGCCCGAGGCTTTTTTAAAAGCGCTGATTATTTCGAACACGCTGGCACCTTTGCCCGTGCCAATATTAATGGCTCGATATTCATCCTTTTTTCCTGCTCTTTTTAGTGCTGCTATATGAGCTTTAGCCAGATCTACTACATGAATGTAATCCCTAACACCGGTACCGTCTGGGGTAGGGTAATCATTGCCAAATATGTGAACTTTTTTTAGCCGGCCGCTGGCTACCTGGCTAACATAAGGCAGCAAGTTGTTTGGTATACCGTTTGGATCCTCACCAATTTTTCCGGAATGATGAGCCCCAATGGGGTTAAAATATCTCAGCGAAGTAATTTGCCAATCTCCGTTTGTGGCCGCTAAATCTTGAAGGATTTGCTCTATCATCAACTTTGTCCGACCGTAAGGGTTAGTGGACTTTAGCGGGGAGTCTTCTTTAATGGGTACAACAGTCGGATCACCGTAAACTGTGGCCGAAGAACTAAACACCAGCTGTTTTACTTTATGTTTATTCATTATTTTTAAAAGCACTAGGGTACATGTAAGGTTGTTGTCGTAGTACTTTAAAGGTACTTCAACCGACTCTCCAACGGCTTTCAAGCCGGCGAAGTGGATAACCGCGTCGAATTTATTGCTTGTAAACAAAGCATCTAATTTTTGATAATTTTGTAAATCGAATTTATGAAAAGCAACCGTTTCTTTAGTAATTTCTTGAATTCTTTGTAATGATTTTTTAGAGCTGTTAGAAAGATTGTCGACCACTGTTACTTGATAATTTTGATTAAGCAGTTCTAAAACCGTATGAGAGCCAATATATCCGGCCCCGCCCGTTACTAAAATGTGCATTTTTTCTCCAAAAATTGTTTAAACTTGTTAATAAACTGTTGCTTGCTAAATTCAGCCGCATTTTTTAAAAGATTTTTTTGGTCAAAGTTCTTGGAATTAAATTTTTTTAAGATCTCAACCAGAGAATCGGTAGTCTGTTTGTCAAAAAATAAGCCGGTTTCTTGATTTACATAATCCAGAGCTCCGCCGGCTTTGTAGGCTATTACTGGGGTACCAGCCGCTAGCGCTTCGACCGGCGCAATGCCAAAATCTTCATAGGCAGCAAAAATTAGAGCTTGGGCTTTGGCCAAGTAGTTTTCGATATCTTCGTCAGAGGCATTTTCAATAAAATTAATGGTTGGCCCGGCCATTTTTATCAGCTTTTGATGCTCCGGCCCGTAACCAATAACAGTCAGAGGTAACTTTAACCTATTGCAAGCTTCAATAATAATGTTGGTTCTTTTATAAGGCGTTTGGCGACCCACTGTAACAAAACCTAGTTTAGAGGCTGGCGAGCCGGAGCCTGATCGCGGAGCGAATCTATCAACATCAACGGGAGGATGTATAACAATTGAATCGCGATTATAATATTTTTTAATTAATCGTTGTATGTGCGTGGAATTAGCTACAAAATAATCGGGTCGGTTAGCAGCCTTAAGATCATATTTTTGGAGTGGTCTAACTAAAATCTTTAACCCCAACCGCGCCAGCGGGTTAAAAATACCAAAGCCGGGGCTCTTTAAATACTCTTCGTGTTTGTCCCAATAGAAATGAGTCGGAGAGTGACAGTAGCAAATATGCAAAGCCTTTTTATTTAGCTTTTTAACACTTTTGGCTTCGCCATTGCCAGAGCTACTAATCACCAAATCGTAACCGGTTAAATCTAAATGTTCGAACCACCAAATCCTTAGTAGTGGCAAAAATTTACGCAATTTTGATAACGGCCAATACTGCAAAAAACCGGTTACAACTTTGTTGTCTAATTTTTTACGCCAGGTGTCGGTGCAATAAGAAGTGTAAATCGGAGCCTTTGGAAACATTTCGTGTAGAGCTAAAACGACTTTCTCGGCGCCACCGCCTACCAACCAATCATGTACAATGGCAATCTTCAATTGCGATAGCGCTGGGGCTGAGGACTGAGAGCTTAGAGTTCGTTTCATTTAAAATTCCTTTTTTGTTAATCTTGTAAACCCATTGATTAACACTTAGAATCTTTTGCTTTCAGATAAAAGTTTATCAAGCCTTGGCTGATTAAGGTATTTGAAATCTTTACTTAAATGCGCAAAATTTTTAGTTTTTAAAAAACCGTAGGCTACGTAATAAAATCGACGGTTGCCTTTAGTCGTTGTTCCTACAAACCTTCCGGTGATATTTGCTGGGGCTGAAAAAGAGGCGCCTAGGATTTGGTTTGTTAGTCCAAATTGTTTAGATTTGAGAAAATCGTATGAAAATCCATAAATTTTTACGGACAGCTTAATAAACTTTTTCCAAACCCCTAGATCTTTAAAATTTCTAACTACCAACTATTATCTCCTAACTCCTTTGCTAACAAGCTAGCGAGCACCACGGCCTTTTAACACATCTATGACTGTTCGATAAATTATCTTTATGTCAAGCCAAAAACTCCAGTTTTGAACATAGTAAAGATCTAAAGCACGACGCTCTTCAAAACTGATATTTCGCCGCCCGGATATTTGGGCTAAGCCGGTCAGGCCCGACTTAACGCTTAAAAGGAGGTTTTTAAACGGATAGTTTTTTAATTCCTGAGGTACAAGAGCACGTGGGCCAACTAAGCTTATATCGCCCTTAAATATATTAAATAGCTGAGGGAGCTCATCTAAACTCGTTTTACGCAACAATTTGCCGAACTTTGTAAGGCGGGGGTCGTTTTTAAGGCAGTCTCCGTTGGCTCGGTATTTTGTAATTAGATGAGGCTTACCCATTTTTGTAAAAGCTTCTTCTGGTGATAGGCCATTGTAGGTCATTTTGATAGTACGAAACTTGTAGATATAAATCGGCGTGTTAAAACGACTCAAACGCTCTTGCTTAAAAAGAGCCGGCCCCCAGTTAGTCACTCTAACCAAAAGGGCGGTTATAAAATAAACCGGAGACAGTAAAGCAATACCGGCGGCTGATGCAAAAATATCAAAAAGTCTCTTGAAAATTCGTCCCCATCCGGTTAAAGCCGTCTGGTGTACGGTAACCACCGGTAGGTTTTGAAACAATTCAACTTCTATATTGTTACTTAAAATACCTTCGTGGGCTGGTACGAACTTAAAAGCAATATGTTGAGCTTGGGCGGCAGACAAGGCTTTGTCAACACTGCCGGTGTCGGCGGTTATACCGGTGTGCAAGATGGTGTGAACGTTGTATTTTTCTAAGCTGTCAAGTGCTTGGTCGAGATCTTGAAAAACTTTACCTCTAAAACCCGGTGTTTCGCTTGATGAACAAATAGCTACCACCTTATATCCGGTATGAGCTGGGCGGTTGATAGCTTTAGCTAAACCGCTTACCAGTCCGTTTTGCCCGATAATCATGACGTTATTGACGCCCTTACCGTAACGCCACAGCGACGTACGGGCAAAGCGCATAAAAGAACGCTCGATTAGCAAAAAAGCAATACCAATACCAAGTCCGTAAACAGCCACTAAACGGGCGGGGAAAATCGCAGCTTTGGTAACAAAATCGTAAGAAATGACGGCCATAATTCCGATGACGGTGCCCACAATAAGGCCTCCAAATTCTTTATAACGGTATTCGTACGAGTTGCGCTTGTATAGGCCAATAAGTGCAAAAATAATAATCCAAATCGGTATCAGGGTTAGCCAAATTTTTAGGTAACTGACGGCCGATACCTGGTTGATCAAAGGCCTGGAATCTAAACTGACTCGCAAAACATAAGCAACCACAAAGGCTGCTAAAAGGGCAATAAAATCTCCGATTATTAAGAAGAAAGCATAAACGACAGAATTAGTATTTCTCATGACCCTCTAAGATTATATCGCTTTTTTGGTTTTAAAGTGGGCAGAAAGACCCAAAGCAACTCCTAGCCACAACCATATATAGACATTGTTAATAAAAGTGCCGAAGAACCAATATTGAATTAAGAAAGCGATTGTTAGGGCAAAAACAGAACCAAAAACAACTGCGCTACTGCTAGTAGTTTTTTGTTTAACCAATTTTTGTAGAGCACTTAAATAAATTAACAGAAAAGCTGCCAACCCCAAGAGGCCGATTTCGGCTAACAGCAGTATGTAGTAAATATAAACCGTTAAGTCGTAAGGGGCGTTAGTATATACATGTTTGACGGTAAATGGCCCCAAGTTACCACTTCCTGCGCCTAGTAAAATTGTTTTTATGTTTGTGTTCCAGCTATTTAAGGCCAGGGTAGCGGCGGTCGTTCTGTCGGTGTTAGAAGAACTTATCAGGCCAGGTGGCACAAAGCCATCGTCCTTAACATTCTCTGTTTCGGGGAGTTTTTTAGCTGGTAAATCTATCAACCCCAGAGTGGCGTGGTCTAGCATGGTATCCACGGTGTTATAGGTGATATTTGGGGTTAAGTTATGGCGGTAGTGGGCAGACCAGACTAACATCAGCCAACCTACCAAGAAAGCAGTGACGATTATAAAAAGAGCAGTATAAAAAACCTTGATAACTAGTTTTTTGACGCTAATCAAATACATAAAAAATGCAGCAAGCCCAACAAGTAAGGCGAGATACGCTCCTCTAGAAAAGGTCAGGCTAATGGTCAGAGTGCTCAAAGCTAGGCAATAAGTACTTAAATTGGTTTTATGCCTTAAAAGAGATCCCAAAGACACAAATAAAAAGGGCAACATTGCGTTAGCTAAAAATTGCGGTTCGGCGGCAAACAGGTTGATTCGGGGGAAGCCAAAAATGCTAGCGTAACAACCATTGCAGATAATAGACGACTTCACGTCTGTTAAGGTCAGTAGCAAAAACTCCAGCAGGCTTAGAAGCCCAAAAACAATGCCGGCAGTTAAAATAATTCTTATAATTCGGTGATTTTCTTTTTTTGGCAACCCAAAAGAAACAAACCACCAGCCGCTGGCTGCCAGGGCAATAAGCATTACGATAGAAGCACTAAATAAGGCTCCGCGTTTGATGTCAACATCAAATAAAAGATTGATTGGCAAAATGGCCAAAATCACCAAAGCCGATGAAAAAGCAATCTTATTTTGCCAGAATAAACTCTTCAGCTTAGCCAGCAGAGGCGGCAAGCAGAATAAAACAAACGTCAAAGCCAAAAGTTGATAAAATCCAAATCTAAACGAAGTAAAACTAATATTTGGAGTTGGCAAGTAGGGGAACTTCGAAAGCGGAGATAATGCCAGCAGGGCTATAAATAGCCAGAATCGGGTTTTTTTAACAAAAAGCATTAAGTCTATTCTACTACGTGGTAAAAGTTTGACATTGTGTGGTAATCTATAATTAACGAACATTTTAAAAACAAAATGAAAATTAAAAAAAGAACTAAAAAACTAATAGTCCAATTTGTTGAATATATGGTGGCCGGCGGGGCTTATTTCTGGAGTGGCTACTTTTTGATAGTATTTTTAACGCCGGTTATCGGGCTGTGGTGGGCAAATTTGATAGGTAACGGCACAGGCATTACGGTCAATTTTATTTTAGAGCGCTACTGGGTGTTTAACAGTACTAAAAAACGCAATTTAACAGAAGTAACATGGAAGTATGTTGTCTATACAGGAGCCAACTTTATACTCAACTACTTTATATTAAGGAGTTTACAAGCTGTTGGAATACCGGTAGCAATCGGGCAATTTATTGCTGCAGCTTTCTTTACGGTATGGAATTATGTTTGGTATCGCAACTGGGTGTTCAAAAGCAAACCACAAGCTAGGAGGATAAGACATCATGCTTGAAACACAGGCGGTCACAACCAAAATACGCCCAACAAAAAAGCAACGGCTAACACTGGAGTATATTCAAAATTTTATCAACGAGCATGGTTACAGCCCTTGTTACCGTGAGATTATGCGTGGTTGCGGCTATACGTCGGTAGCTACCGTTGCCCTACACGTCAACAGCCTGATTAAAAGAGGACACTTACAAAAGCGTGATCGATCGGCCCGCTCGCTAGAAGTGTTGCACAGTGATGAAATTAAACCATTTGTGCTAGATCAAATTAAAGTAGCTGACGAAAAATGGTTGGTAGATTTAATTGAGGCCAGATTTAATAGGGTTGAGAATAGCACGAATCCGGAAACAAAAGAGGTAGATGCTCTATATGTGTTGGTTGGGTCTTTGAGGGTACTTGGCTTAGAAGGGGCAGCCCAAAGTTTTATGCCCCGTCTTAAAGCTATTAAGCAAAAATGACCGGTAAAAACTGGCAAATAGCACCTCTTTAACAAAATCGTTCATCTTAGTTTTTGACCGCTAACGATATCCAGCAGTTTCGATGGTTGCCCGTTTTTAATCTCTCCTCCGTCTACATAAATATCTACCAGATCGCCAAAATACTTTTTTGCTTCAGCAATATTTTTTGCCGGTGGCAAGCCTCTTGGATTGGCGCTAGGAGCTACTATTGGCCCGGTCTTATTTATTAGGTTGATTAATTCGGGCTTGTTGGGCAACCGAAAGGCCAAGGTGTTTTTACCGTTTGCCAAATAATTATACTCAGTGTTATTAAAGGGCAGAATTAAACTGTAAGGCCCGGGCCAGTAGGCAGATGTTTTAGCTAGCAAAGAAACGGGGACGTTAAATCTTTTAAGTTGGTCTGTGTCAGAGATAAGAATAATAAAAGGCTTGCTTAATAGGCGCTTTTTTATTGAGTAAAGACGCTGAACTGCCTCGTGATTGGTTGCTTTAGCAACAATGCCATACAAGGTATCGGTGGGAATAACGGCAATCCCACCACGGTTGATAATATCGGCGCATGTCAGCCAGTCATTCATATGTAAAAGGGTATCAAATTATATATAAAAACCATCAAAATGGTTTATAGTATTAAGTAATAAACATAGGAGGGATTTATGTTTTTAGCACAAACGTATAACTATAGTTACGATGTTTCTGCACCAACTGTTTCGGCAGGGTTGGCTGCGGGGGCCTTGTTTGTGTTCTTAATATGGATGCTATTTGCGCTTGTTATAGCACTAGTGGGAATAGTGGCGTTGTGGAAGATTTTTGTAAAAGCGGGGCAACCCGGTTGGGCAGCAATTATCCCAATCTATAACATGTATATAATGCTCAAGATTATCGGGCGACCCGGTTGGTGGATACTTTTGTTCTTTATACCGTTTGTAAACTTCATAATAACAATTGTTATAGCACTAGATTTGGGTAAGGCCTTTGGCAAAGATGCCGGTTTTAGTATCGTGTTACTTTGGCTATTCTCTATAATCGGTTATTTGATATTAGGCTTCGGCAAAGCCGAGTATAAAGGCGTTCCAAAACACACTACTTAAAAAATTAGTAAAATAAAAACTAGCGGGAGCTATCCAGGCTCCCGTTTTTAGTTATTTGTTAGATGAATTTTTGGATGTGCCCTCTAAAGCTCTCCATTGCTTGAGTTTGAATTTCTTGGTACTGGTTAACTGAAAAGCCACCCCGGCAACTACCAACGCCAAAGTGGCTACACTCCAAACCCAGGCTGGGGTTACTTCTTGGTTAGTAGAGACATAAGATAAGTTGTCTAGTTTTACTTTATCTAATAGCAACGACAAGCTGGTTATTATCGAGATGCTCCCCGCCAGAGCGCTAATAATTATTAGATAATATTTCGGTAAGTTACCGAACAAAGCTATTAAACCAAAACAAATTCCAATTAATATGCCGATTATGGCTGATAAAAAACCTTTTTGAATTCCAAAAAAGCCTACAAAACCGGTACCCAACCAGTAGCCTACTTCTGCACCCAACAAAACAATAGCCAATTCAAAGAAAAAGTAGGCAAAAACAGCAAACACTAAACCGATAATCAGGCCTGCTATTACTCCACCTAGCGTGCCAATAAAAGGACTGCTAAAGGCATCCGAAGCAGCCGAAGCGCCAAGCATAAAACCAGCTATTAGACCCCACAAGGGTATGATAACTCTGGCTATCCGGTAACCGGCTAAAAGTACGGCTACGCCAACGCCACCTATAACTAACGCTATAATTGTTTCTTTCACCTCATTGCACCCCCATACTATTAAATATCATAACCTTTTCAGCCTGTTTTAGCGAATCGCATCAGGTGTAAAATAATAAAAAGATGATATAATATGGTTTAAATGAACCCCAAAACACAGACCTCAAACCAAACGTTATTTATGTTATTTCTGGCAATGGGCTGTTTGTGGCTAATGGGGGTCGCTAGTACGTCGTTGTTAAGCGGTAAGACAGTTAAAGGGCCAAGTTTTGGCACCATTGACTATAAGGCATATACCCTGCTTAATATCGCAAGGCCTTATACTACAAAAGTAAAAGCTGTAAAAATTAAAAAACGCATTTTGATGAACCCTTCGGCCTTTACCATTGTGCGTCCGCCTATTATTAAAGAGAAGTCATATTGGCCGGTACGAGAAGAAGTTGATTGCTCGAAACAAAAGTGTATAGCTTTAACTTTCGACGATGGCCCGTCAGAAAACACCAAACCACTCTTAGAATTATTGAAAGCAAAAAAGGCTAGAGCTACCTTTTTTGTGCTTGGCTTGCAAATAGAGCTATTTCCTCAACTGTTACAAAAAATGATTGACGAAGGCCACGAAATTGGCAACCACACCTATCATCATAAAAATTTAGCTACTTTACCTAGCGATCAAGTCGCCTCCGAGATAAATTCAGTCGAGAACTTAGTCTATAACACTACAAATTATAGGCCCCATATTGTGCGCCCACCTATGGGCGAATATAACGCTGCCGATCCGGTGCTAGCTAATTACCCGATAGTATTGTGGAACGCCGATCCTTGGGATTGGCGCTATCGTAACCCGGTAGTGATTAACAACGAGGCCACGCCACAAATTAAGCTAGGTTCAATCTTGTTACTGCACGATATTTATCCCTCCAGTGTTGAAGCCGTGCCAAAGTTAATAGACAACCTAAGTCAGCAGGGCTATGTTTTTGTGACGGTTAGCGAACTGTTCGGGTGGAAAGACGAGAGCGCCATACCCAAAGGTCAAATCTTTCGTGGCAGGTAGGCCTTGAAAATTAAAAAGTTGGTTAACTACTGCAAAATAATCCGTTGTAGTTTATAATAATCAAGCGTAATCCGGAGTAGCTCAATGGTGGAGCAAGAAGCTGTTAACTTCGAGGTTGCCGGTTCGAGTCCGGCCTCCGGAGCCAAATTGTATGTTCGGCGTTTGTTGACTCGGCGCAAAGCGCCTCGGCACGCGCCCTGCGGGCGCTAAGGCCTGATTTTAAAAGGATTTGCCACGCTCCGCGTGGCTCAAAAACCAATTCCCGTTCCCGCAAAATTCGGTTCGAGCCAATCTTTTTTAGAAAATCTTTTTTCTCAAAAAGATTTTCCTGCAAAGCGATAATTTCGGCTTGTTTACTATCTAAAACGAATTTTTTAGCAGGTTCGAGCCAATGATTGCCGTTTTGCTCAAAATCCTTTAATTTTTCGGAAATCTCAATCTTATGGTTGAGGATTTTTTGTTTTTTGACGGTATATTCGTCTTTGGTAATTGTGCCGTCCAAGTGAGCGTCAAGCAAAGTGTCCAATTTATCCTCAAGCCCTTTTATTTGAGATTTTAGATTTTGAGCAAAAACGGCTCCGTCTTTGGCTTCTTGCTCTTTGTCTTTTTCCAGTTCCGCAATCATTTTATCAGCCCAAGACGGAGGCAAAGAAACTTTTTGAATTTGCTTGTTTATCTGATCCGCCAAAACTTCCTCGCGAATATATCCTTGCGAGCATTTACCCCGCTTTTTAGTACAGCGATAATAATTATGTCCTTTTTGCGTTTCTGAAGTTATGGCGCAACCGCACTCACCGCAAACTAAAAGTCCGCGAAAAGCAAATTCTTTAATTTTTCTTTTTTGCGGTCGGGAACGGTCAGATAAAACCTTTTGGCATTTATCAAAAAGTTTCTTTGCAATCATTGGCTCATGCTTTCCTTGCCACAATTCGCCATTGTATCTGAATACGCCGTAATAGAACGGATTTTGTAAAATACTTTGTACCATTGAAACGGAAAGCATTTTTTCATTTCTGGTCAACAAGCCGATGTCAAAAATTTTGTTTCTTAAATCTTTCAAAGAATAATTTCCAGTTGAGTATAAGTCAAAAATTTTCCGAACGAGGCGAAATCTTTCAGGGTCTTTTATCATTGTGTGATTTTTTAAATCATTCAAATAGCCAAGTGGAGCATAGCCTGGCATTTCGCCTCTCCTTAATTTTTGTCTTAAACCTCTTTTCGTATTCTCTGAAAGATTATCAACAAAATATTTTGACTGCCCAAAAGCGATATTGAGCATAAATTTTCCCTGCGGTGTAGCTTCAAACCAAAATGTGGGAAATTTTAGAAATTTAATCTTTTCTGAATCTATTAAAAAAATAATTTTCCCGCCGTCAACAGAATTGCGGGCGAGCCGATCAGGGTGCCAAGCTAAAATCCCGCTTGCTTCGCCTTTTTCTATTCTATCCAACATCTGATTGAAAATAGGTCGCCCCGGCTCTTTGGCGGTCTGTGATTCGCGAAAAGTATCAATAATCGTCAATTTTTCTTTTTCCGCCAATTCTCGCAATTCTGTTTCCTGCGCGTCCAATGACAAAACTTGTCTGTCATCTTCATCGGTTGATTTTCTAATGTAGAGAAAGTATTTGTCCATAGTTTTGAAAAATTATTTTTTTAATAATATCGCTTTTGGGCTTAAATTATCACTTTGCAACTCGCCCTTAGGGGCGAGAAGAAAAGATTGGCTGTTTCGCTTTCGCGAAACCTCAAGTTTACTTGAGCGAACCGAATTTTGCGGGAACGGGAATTGGTTTTTGAGCCACGCGGAGCGTGGCAAATCCTTTTAAAATCAGGCCTTAGCGCCCGCAGGGCGCGTGCCGAGGCGCTTTGCGCCGAGTCAACAAACGCCGAACATACAATTTGGCTCCGTATTCTGAACGAAATCCGAACTTTTTTCAAAGAAAATCCAGAACAAGAATGAGGTGCGTTTCCGCTTGCCTCCGCGGAGTTTATCCCGCACTCCGTTGCGGGGCTACGGCAAAGCAAA
>Ga0255345_1003699_pt1 | contig 17542 bp, 15 predicted proteins | sample wastewater_treat_6_FD_192415 | JGI IMG/M metagenome (GOLD analysis project Ga0255345, IMG submission 192415) | Wastewater microbial communities from Lulu Island WWTP, Vancouver, Canada - plant20 | ecosystem: Engineered > WWTP > Wastewater > Unclassified | place: Canada: Vancouver, British... | reverse complement strand
GCGTGGTAATTGGAGGGCTTGTAATTGGTGTTATCAATAATGGACTCAATATTCTCAATGTACCGACCTTCTATCAGCAGATCGTTATGGGATCGCTTATTATTATTTCGGTCTTCCTGGATCATCTAGTTTCAAGCAAAAAATAGAATTATTAGGCAAGGAGATTTTACTATGGCTTTCTTTTCTCCCTCCTTGATGTGTATGAATCTATCGCAATTTGAGTATCAGATACGATTCCTGGATGTGCACGCTGATTACTTTCATGTCGATATCATGGATGGCCATTTTGTGCCCAATCTCACGCTTTCACCGTTTTTTATCTCAGAAGCTCGCAAATTGACAAATAAGATTATCGATGCGCACCTCATGGTAGAGGATCCTGTGCTTATCAGCACGCTCTGCATCGATGCAGGTGCGGATATGATTAGCTTTCATCCCGAAACAACAAATGGGAAAGCCTTTAGGCTGATCGATTCGCTGCAAAAAAAAGGCTGCAAGGTCGGAGTCGTCTTGAATCCTGAAACACCGATTATCGCTGCTGAGGATTACTATGAATTGGCTGATAAGGTGACTATTATGACGGTCGATCCTGGGTTTGCAGGGCAACCGTTTATCATGCAAAGCCTGCGAAAAATCTCCCAAGTAAGAGAGCTCAAAGTAGCAAAGGGATACCATTTTAAGATCGAAATCGATGGATCGTGCAATGCTAAAACCTTCTCGAATCTTATTCGCGCGGGATCGGAAGGCTTTGTACTGGGCAACTCTGGATTATTCAGCCTCGATAGCGATATTGAAAAAGCTTGGTCAAAAATGCTGGATAATTTTAATTCTGCACTGGAAAATCTATCAAATTGGATATGCTAATCGGAGGAGTACGCAAGTTATGACACAGTTACCTTTTGTAACAAGAATCGATAATGTTAATCACACCCTCGAAGGAGCTGACAATTTTAGCGAGACGAGATTAAAAGATATGCGATCTTTATATAGATATTGGAATAGCAATGAAGATGACGCAACTTTAGAAACTATTGTCTATAGAGTATCTAGAAAAGATGTACCTACAGAGCCTGGTGAATTGCTGCAATGCATAACAGAAATCCTACCAGGTGACTATCACGGTGAATTCTTTATGACTAAAGGGCATGGCCATAAGCAAAGAGAATGTACTGAGATATATCTCGGCATAGCGGGGTATGGCATGGTGCTGATGCAAAGTGAAAATGGGTTTCGGTTCGAGGAATTGTTGCCCGGTAGAGCTATCTACATTGCTGCTGGCTGGAACCATAGGACGGTAAATATTGATCCTCAACAATATCTCCTATTTTATAGTATATGGCCTGCAAATTCAGGATATGATTATGAAGCGGTAATCAAAAATCCCTTTCAATACCGAGTTTTTAGAGATACTACCCATGGCTATCGTTTTGAGGAAAGATAATCATGCAATCTGCAGCTATTTTAGGTATTGATGTGGGAGGAACCCATATAAGAATGGGCATAGTTGATCAGGAATTTGTAATCATCAAGAAAAAAACTATCCTCACCACAAGCCTCGATGACGATGGCAATTTTATTCAAAATATCATCGATCAAAGCAAAGCTTTTGCTCTCTCAAGCAAGATACCCATCAGTGCGCTCTGCATCGGATTTCCCTCGGTTATTTCTAAAGATAGGGCAACCATTATTCAAACGCCAAACATTCCGAATCTGGACAATATTGCTTTTGTCCATATCATATCGCCACAATTTCCTTTCCCTGTATTCATGGAAAAGGATGTGAATCTTCTGCTTCGTAATGATATCGAAATACTGGATCTCAAGGATAAGAACCCAATTCTTGGCATCTATGTAGGAACAGGCCTAGGCAACTCAGTGTGGCTTGGAGACAGATTTCTTTTGGGGGCCGATGGAGCATCTTGCGAGCTAGGCCATATTCCTATCTATGGAGTCAAAGAAGTATGCCCTTGCGGCAATATTGGATGCATCGAAACAGTCGCATCTGGCAAGAGGCTTGCCGCTTATTCCGCAGAAAAGTATCCGGGTGCCCCAATAGGAGACTTCTTTAAATTCCACTATGACGATCCTTTCATCGACGAGTTTTTAGAACTGCTCTCTTTTCCCATTGCAACCGAGATCAATATATTTGACCCATATGCTGTTGTTCTTGGCGGTGGCGTCCTTGGCATGTCGAATTTTCCAAAAAACTTGCTCCTCGACAAAGTAACCACCAAACTCCGCTCACCTTACCCAAAAAGAAGCGTCATTTTCCGCTTTTCAGAAAGCACCCACTACGCTGGCGTCCTCGGCGCTGCAAGGTATGCGTTGGATAAGATGGGAGAGAAGTAAGAATGTTAGATTCAAACCTTGAAATCAATGCCCATAAGAATTGTCTGATTCATAGATTACCTTGGCGGAATTTGCTAAAAGGCGACAAGGTCTATTTATTTTGTACCTCTGGTAACTCTATCAATGATGACAGCTATCAATATAATTGCCCCTGAAGCTAGCAACTGGTAAAAAGATTGCACATTCATTAGGGTAAGGCCATTCCGCAATGCACCAAGAATCAAGGCACCCAGGATTGTACCAGGAATATTGCCTTTACCTCCTGTCATTGAAGTACCACCGATCGCTGTTGCTGCAATAGCATCAAGCTCAAATCCATTGCCTGCAATTGGTTCTGCTGCACCTAATCTACCAACCATAACTAACGCAGCTAAGGCTGAGACCAGACCGCTCGTCATATACGTAACTATCTTTGTCCGTGTTACATTTACTCCCGACATGCGAGAGGCTTCTTCATTTCCTCCGACTGATTGGATATAGATACCATGCTTTGTATAATTCAATATGAAAAAACCAATAATTGCAGTTAATAGCAAGAAAATTATTGGACCGGGAATTCCAGCATATGATCCAGCAAAAATATTCCTGAATAAAGGATTTATCCTAAATATTGGATCACCATGGGAATAAACAAGAGCTGTACCACGAAGCAACGTCATAGTGCCTAATGTCACAATAAATGGTTGAAGATTCATTCTTGCAATAAGAAAACCATTAAAAATACCTGATAGAGCTCCTATTAACAATCCAATTAAGATAGCTGAGAATACACTTGCCCCATTTACCATTACTGTAGCTACTACTACTCCGACAAGGGCAACAACTGATCCAACTGATAAATCAATTCCACCTAGAATAATGACCATTGTCATTCCGACAGCAATTATTCCATTGATGGATGATTGAACTACAATATTGGTTAAATTTGAAATTGTGAGAAAAATGGGAGTAAGAGCAGAAAAAACCACAACTACTATTATTAGAGCAATCAATATTCCTATTTGACGAATAAATTCAACGGCACTTTTTTTCGAGGAATTCATTATCCTATTAGAAATACTTTCTTCTTTTTTGACCATATTTAACTTCCTCCAGTTTCAGCAAGCATTATCATTTCTTCTGAGGCTTCTCTTCGTGATAATTCCTTAACTATTTGTCCTCCTCTCATAACGAGAATCCTCTCGCTCATCAATAATATTTCTGGAAGATCAGAAGAAACCATAATGATTGATTTACCTTGTCCAATTAGATCCTTCATTAAGCGATATATTTCTGCTTTTGCGCCTACATCAATTCCCCGAGTTGGTTCATCAAAGATGAGGATTCTGCTTTGTGCAAGGAGCAATCTGCCTACTATTACCTTCTGCTGATTGCCTCCGCTCAAGTTTTCGATAGGAATCTCTAGGCTTGGACAGCGTATTTGCAAATTTTCTATGATTGGAATTACGGCCTTATTCATTCTATTTTTGCTTAGAAAAATTCCAAATTTTTGCGCTAGATTCAGCGAAGAAAGAATGAGATTTATCCTTACAGGCATGATTTTCAATACTGCCTGACCTTTTCTATCTTCTGGTATTAACCCAATTCCTAATTTTATTGCATATCTAGGCGATTTGATGGATACCTCTCTCCCTTCTAAATATATGGTGCCAGAATATGGATCAGCCCCATAAATGGCTCTAACTAGTTCAGTTCTCCCAGCGCCAACTAATCCCGCAATCCCCAGAATCTCTCCCTCAAAGAGGGAAAAATTGATATTTCTAATCTTATCATTACTTAGGGATTCTACTCGCAAAATTTCTTTTCTAAAGCTTCTTGTATCGGCAGAACTCTCTTTCTGAAACTTACTTGATATTCCATCGATTTGACCTTTTAGGGCTGACTCAATTTTCTCTATATCTCTGCCAACCATATACTTAACAATCTCATTCTCTGTAAAATTAGACACAGAACCAGATGTGACGACGCTCCCATCTCTAAGGATCGTAATTCTATCGGCTATTTCAGAAATCTCATTCAGCCTGTGTGAAACATAGATAATTCCTACACCTTGAGATCGTAGCTCTCGAATGACTCTAAAAAGCTCCTCGGTTTCTAACCTTGAAAGTGTAGAGGTAGGTTCATCAAATGCAATAACATCAGATTTCACAAGAATTGCTTTAGCAATTTCAACCATTTGCCTTTCAGCAATCCCGAGAAATTTTACTGGAAGCTTCACATCTAAACTAATTCCGATCCGCGCTAGAACGCTCGATGCTTCAGCTTCCATGCGAGATTTGTCGAGAGTGATGCCTGAATGATGTAGTTGCTCTCTTCCTAAAAATATGTTTTGAGCAACACTTAAATCGGGTACTTGTTGCAATTCCTGATAGACTAAGCTTATTCCTAATCGACGAGATTCGATGGGATTCGAGATTTTTATTTCTTTTCCATTCTTTTTTATATGACCATAATCGAGCGAAATAGCTCCAGAAAGGATTTTCAATAAGGTGGACTTTCCCGCTCCATTCTCGCCAACGAGAGCGTGCACTTCACCCCTTCTTAATGAAAAAGACACATTTTGGAGTGCACGTACTCCAGGAAAGCTCTTGCTAATATCAATGAGTTCTATGATATAGTTATCGCTCAAATCATTCATGGAAACGATCCTTAAGCCTAATCTTTTACAAGCCCAGCTAAATGCTGGGCTTGTTGTGATTTAATATGCAGGTTCCAGCGGGCTTTCTACATTCTTCTTTGTAATCAAATTTTGCGGACTAAAGACTACTCGAGGAATGTTTTGCCCTTTTAGCAACCTAAGTGCAACATCTACAGCAACTTGACCAGTCAATTCTGGGAAAGAGTCAACTGTTCCCGTAAGTTCTCCAGCACGAATTGAATCATAAGCTTCACCGATCCCGTCTGTTCCAATAATAACAATCTTGCCTAATTTTTTCGCACTGCGAGCTGCTTCAACTACGCCAAGCGCCATCGTGTCATTATTGCAATAAAAACCAAGAAGATCAGGATACTGTTGCATTATTGTCGTTGCTGCATCCATAGATTTCTGCCTGTCCCAATCTCCAGGAACGCTAGCAACAACGGTAAAAGGTTTGCCAATTAGGGTATCTTTAAATCCTTTTGTTCTTTGGGCTGCAGCATAAACGCCTGCCTGTCCTTCAATTACTGCCACCTTTCCACCAGCTGGATACTTAGCAATAAAATAGTTTGCTGCTCTGATGCCATTCTCATACTGCATTGGTCCCACAAAATGTTCTGCATCTGGCAATACTGCATCATCAACATTTATGATCAATATGCCAGCTTTCCGAGCTTTTTCAATTGCCGGAATCAGATTAGTATCGGTTTGTGGTGAAACCAGGAATACTTTATATCCTTTTTGAATCATTGTTTCCATATTGGCTAGCTGACCCGCTTGATCTGATTCACTCTGGGCTGCTTGAACATCCACTGGTACTCCATATTTGGCTCCTTGCTCAGTCATTCCTTTTGATAGTAGCTGCCAATAGGGATTACCAAGAAATTTCATTATTGAGCCAATCCTCAGATTGGCAGGAGCAGGTGGAACCGATCCGAATTTAGCTGACAGCTGATCCCAATTAATTGCACTTTTTTCATTATCAGGATCAAATCTGGCTTGTGCAACAGCCATTGAGCCTATTACTAGAAAAATAAGCCCAAACGCATAGGATGCTTTCAAAAATTTAAGCTTTTTCATAAAGCTTCCTCCTTTGAAATAAACTATAACACAACCGACGGTTGTGCATTGTGAACACTTCTATGAACTAAAGATATTGTATTTAATATTTTCTTTTAGAAGATTCATGATTGAGGATTCATCTGCTCTTGATAATAGACCATTAGCAGACGCGACTACGGTAGCAGCGACTGCATTTGCGCGCTGTACAGCCTCGAAAAATGGCATACCTTCAAGCATACGAACAATTAGCTCAGATATAAGTGAATCTCCAGCGCCAATTGAACTGATCGCATTAACTCGATGCGCTGGATAATAAACTGCTTGCCCATCAATATTGCGAGCAAAGACTCCTTCAGAACCTAGCGAAATAACTATATTGGGAGCCCATCTTGACAATAGCCTGGCAATGCCCTGATAATCATTAGTTATTGATAATTTTGATACACCAGAAAGCATTTGAGCTTCAATTTCATTTACTACAAGAATATCTAAGAGACCCAAAAAATCTGACGGTAGGGTTTTAGAGGGAGCAGCGTTAAGACAAACAATTAGGCCGTTTTCTTTGGCTACCTTTGCTGCATGGATAACCGTTTCCATAGGCGTCTCAAGCTGAAGTAGGATTGCAGATGATCTCCTAAAAGCAGGAAGAGCATCATCGACATCTCTGATGCTAAGCAATTCATTTGCGCCTGGGACAATCACAGTATCATAGTTGCCATTTATCGCTCTGACATGACCAATTCCTGTATTTGTTGGTTCATACTTTATGAAAGATGTATCTACATTGCATTGGCAAAAATGGTTCTTGATCATTTCGGCGAATATATCTTGGCCCGCTTTTCCAATAAAAATGCTATTACCGCCACTTATTGAAACTCTTATTGCCTGATTCGCACCTTTGCCTCCTACACGTATTGAAAACCTATCGCCAAGCAGGGTTTCCCCTTGAGAAGGCGATCTATTACAATAGGCTATCAAATCTATATTGATTGAGCCGACAGTAATAACTGACATATTCATATTGTCTTTTCTCCGAGCAAATCAATACTTTTCATTGAGTCTTGGGAAGCGAGGACTGAAGCAATAATATTCTCTGGTAGATCCCGTTCTATTTGTTTGCAGATTTCTTCAGAGCGCAGAATATTCATTCTGCATTCAAGAATCGGGTCTTCGCGCACGGGGAATGTGTCGAAGTATATCGGCTCGGCATACTTATATTTTAGTAAATAGTAATAGAATTCCTTTGTTAAAGTCTGAGAAGCGCTACCTATGATGAGTCCATCGTCCTGATAACCATACCCATCATTGAGATGAACGCCAAATAATTTATTTTTTTGCATAGCCAATACAGCTGATAATGCAGGTATTTCTTTAGCCATCAGCATATGACAGTAATCGAGGGTAACTCCCAAATTGGGAGAATCAATTTCTGATATTAGCGATAAAGTAATGCCTATTGAATCTAGAAGACTGTGGCACCTTGGGTCTGATGGTTTATATTCAATACTTATATGAAGGTCTTTTGCATATTCGGAAATCGAATTGAGCCCTTCCTCTTCATACTTCCATATTGCGGAATAATCAGCTTGAAGAGGATAATCGATACCATCATATCCTAGCCATAAGCTTACATGGTTCCCCCCTAGCTCTATGCAGGTATCAATGGCTTTTTTGCATAAGTCGATGGCTGCTTGTCTTGTATTCTTATCCGGATTTGTGAAAGCTCCCATTGAAAATTGGCTTTCTGGAAATCGAAGATTTAGTCCAAATACCCTAATATTATTATTTTTGATGAAAGATATGATTGTTTCTGGATCTGGAATAAGGAAATGCTCAGGGTAATTTACGAAAAAACCATCAAGGCCTCCTACCTGAAAGGATCGAAGAAAAAGATCACGAACATCATTTTTGCCATACACCCACGTATAGAGGTTAGGTTTTGCTTTGAAGGAATTCAGCCGAGATGAATACTTAAAATGATTTTTCATTGCCTTCTCCTATCAATCGAGATCAAATTCTTAGCGGAGCAACAACATCAATTGTCTTTGAAAGATTCTTTAAACTTCTTTCGTAGTCATGTTGCGCGACCAAAACAAATAAGGAATCTAGTATATTGAGCTGTGCGATTCGTGCAGCAGCATTTTCGCCAGTAATTGGAGAACCCATTGCGACTGAGCTAATAATAAAATCTGAATTAGCCTTTATTTTTGATTCTGGATCATTTGTTATTGAAACTGTAATAGCTCCCTGCAATTTTGCAGCCTTCAAGGCTTCAAAAATAGCTCTTGTACGACCTGAATGAGAAAAGGCTATTATCATATCCGATGTCTTTAAAAGGCAGGCTTCCATTACCATTAAATGGCTATCAGTGCACACCTTTGTATCGATACCAATACGCAAAAATTTATGATATGCATCAAGAGCTAAAGCTCCTGAGCCTCCAACGCCAATTATTAGGACTCTTTTAGCAGAAACGAGAAGATCAGCTATTCTTTTTAATATTGTAGGATCGAGAACAAGCAAAGTATCTTGCAAAGCTTTGATTGCTGTCATAAATACCTTGCGTACAACAATAGCAGGATCATCATTAGGATTTAATTCTTGATGAAGCTCCTCTCCTTTGACGTTCGCATAATCTCTTAGCGCATTTCTTAACTCTCGAAATCCCAGATAGCCACATTTCTTTGCTACTTTGACGACAAGCGCAGAAGAGACAGCACAATGAGAAGCTATTTCATTTATATTCATGGAAGAGATTTTTTCTCCTAAATCTAAACAATATTGAAGAATCCTTGCTTCAGTATCGCTCATCCCTTTCATTAAGAGGCGCAGCCTAGGACCAAGTTGTTCGCCTAGATTATCAGAAATAACAATCTCATCTTTCATGTTGCATCCTATCTTCATTAACTCATTTCACAAAATATTATTCAATAGTAAAATTTATCTAATTTTATAGCATGGTTTTCTGAATCCGTCAAGGGCTAAATTTAGCCCTTTATAACTATGGCCTATTATGAGCCAGCTTATTGAAGTAATTGACAATATAGATTAAGTGACTACTACAGATTGATAATTATATCTCCTAGTAATATATCTCAAATTTCACAGTTAAATATTTATTTATAAATATTTTTGACTAGCTTATTCAATTTCATGCCATAAAGGAAAGACTAATGCTTTTTGAAAGACATTTGCATCGAAAGTCTCTCCATTGCAAATTTTACAGTTTTTATATCAATAGAGCTTTGGAGATCAGAAAAGCCTGGATATATGTCTAAAGATATTCAGAATAGGCATACTACTACTTGGCTATGATCAAGCAAGCAAAGAGGAAGTGCACCCTGCTTATCAATTCATAGCGAATTAGTGTCTCTTTCGAAGTAATGGGCATTGTTTTTCAGGAAGCATAAAAGCGGGAAATCAATTATGGTTTCATTGTATTGAAATTGCAAATATCGGTTGACACAAACTTTTATGGTATCCCACATTTTTTAATTTCAAAATCCTCTATCCCGTTTATCCAGCTCTATCCGAACAATCCCGTCGACATTCCTTTCATCATGCCAATATCATAATTAGTTGCACTAGATATGTCTTCAAGAAGGCTTTACCCATTAAATGCAACAATGGGCAGACCTGCATTGTGAAAGACTCTTTTCTTTGCTTCCATGTATTCTTTGTCGGGAGGTTGTACGTGAGGTAGGAGGTACTCTCTGCCAAGGCGTTTATATTTTTGTATGCCAAGCTGGTGATAGGCGATGAGGCTAACGCCAAGGATGTGAGGTAGGCTGGAGATAAAACGGATTTCCTGAGCGATATTTTCTTCTGTGTCGTTGATGCCTGGGATAAAGGGTAACTGTACTACAAGCGCGGAGTGCTTTTCTGCTATATACTTTATATTATGGAGAATACGCTCGTTGTTCACTCCGGTAAGACGTTGATGTAGTATACTATCCATGTGCTTGATGTCCGCAATAATGAGGTCAGTATGTTCGATCACAGGATCGAGGCTTTGGGTTGCGGCATAGCAGCTGGTCTGAATTGCGGTTGCAATTCCATCTTTTTTGCAGGCCTGGAGTATATCCACGAGAAATTCGATCTGCGCGAGCACTTCTCCTCCTGAAAAGGTGACGCCTCCGCCAGATTTGTCGTAAAAGGGTTTATCGCGCTCTATCTTAGAGAGGAGCTCTTCTGTTGAAATATCTTTTCCCCATACTTCGAGGGCTTCTGTTCGACATGCCTCGACACATGCACCGCAGGCGTTGCATCGTTCGCGATAGAGTACGAGGCTGCCGGATTCAAGGGAAAGTGCATGAGGAGTGCATACATCGATGCACCGGCCGCATTTGGTACAGTTTTCTGCAATGATCGAGAGTTCTTTGTGTGTGAGCTGCGATTCAGGGTTGCTGCACCATTGGCAGCGCAGGGGGCATCCTTTAAAAAAGACGGTTGTTCGTATGCCTGGGCCATCGTGAAGGGTAAAGCGTTCGATATTGTAGATTCTGCCATAGCTCATGGATATTTCTCTTTGCGCATATGTTATTCGTGTATGCAGGAAAGCGCTGCTACGCCAATCACATTTGAGGCTTCCCAGTGATTCGAGACTTGGATTGGTATATCTCGTAAGGGGGGATAGCTATATTTTCGTGTGGCTTTTTCTAGATGCTGAAAGAAAAACGAGCCCGATTTTGCAATGCCACCGCCGACAATGATGATATCCGGGTCGAGAATATTCACTGCCCAACTCAATGCATAGCCCACATCGTCGGCTGCCTTTTCCAAGATATCGCGACACAAGGCGTCGCCTTCAAGAGCAGCACTGGTGACATCCATGGCATCGAGAAGGTCGAGCGGTTTCTTGGATGTGAGCGTGCTTGGCTCCCCATTGCGTAGTGCCTTTTTCACTGTCTCTACAATTGCGGGGCCTCTGCTATATGCTTGAAGGCAACCATCGTTTCCACATGTGCAGTGCGCTCCGTTGCGATCTATTGCGCAATGGCCGATTTCTCCTGCGGCAAAATGGAAGCCTCGGACGATTTTGCCATCGATCACAATGCCTGCACCGATACCTGTGCTTATGGTGATATAGAATAGGCTTCTCATAGTTGTATCATTGAGAAGCAAAAACTCGCCATACGCAGCTGCTTTCGTATCCTGTTCATAGCGAATGGGAATGCCTTGAAATGCTTGCGCAAATGTGCTGCCAAATTCGTAGTTTACCCATCCAATATTAGGAGCGAGCTGTACAAATCCTGAATGAGGATCCACCGTTCCGGGAATACAGCAGCCTATCGATCGAATGTCTTCGCTCGATAGGGTACTTTGCGCAATAAGGTCTTTTACGTTCGCAATGATGTGTTCGGTTACTGTATCTGGCCCTTGCTTTGCATCGGTGGGGAAGCTAACGCGGGCAATTATTTTTTTGTCTGCGTCGACAATCCCTGCACATATTTTTGTGCCACCAATGTCGATTCCTATGCTGCAATTTTGCGATTGTGCGCCTATTTCTTCACCATGTTTCAAAGGTCATGCTCCATTCGTGAGATGATATCCAGCTGAAGGACAGGATCAAGCGAAACAAACTGTGCGCTGTACCCTGCAACTCTCACAATCAAGTCTTTATAGCGTTCAGGATGGGCCATGGCATCTCGCAATACTTTAGTGGAAACGCAATTGAACTGCACATGCCAGCCATCAAGCTGGAACAGGGTCCGTATGAGGGCTGCCAATTTCTTTCGGCCTTCTTCGGTACCGAGAACTACATTGGTAATGCGAAGATTGAGGAGTTGTCCTCCTGTCATTTCAATGGTGGGCAACTTTGTGACAGAACGAATAATTGCGGTGGGGCCTTCTTTTCCCGTGCCCTGGGAGGGCGATATTCCATCTGCCAACGGTTCGGCATCCTTCCTTCCATCGGGGGTTGCGCCGACGTCGAAACCTGAGGCGACATTGGCGGAAATGGTCACTGTTGAAGGGTAGTAATTGCCTCCGATGGGGCCTCTTCCATATCTCATATCTTTGAAATCGGAGATGATATCTGTATAGGCGGACAGGGCTTCTATGGCGAGCGTATCTGCATAGTTTTCGTCTTCGCCATATTTAGGAACTTTGTTTTTAAGCAAAGCCTGAGTATCCTCGCCATGGGGCCCTTCGAAGTTATTTTTCAATGCCTCCATAAGCTCTTGGGAGGATACTGTATTCGATTCGAACACTAGCTTTTTAATTGCAGCAAGGGAATTCCCTACATTCGGCAGACCGACAAGGGCACCGCTTGTCATGTCGTAGACAGCCCCCCCCTCGTTGAGCATTTTTCCACGTTCCAGGCAATCTTGCACGAGCGAAGAGCAAAAGGCATTCGGTACCATGGCTTCGAGAAAGGAATCATTGATATTGTCAGCAATGACATGAATCTGGGTGTAAAATTTTACCTGTTCTCGCCATTCCTGCATAAGTGCCTCAAATGAGGTAATTTCTGGCAACCTGCCAATGCCCTTTTTCAAAGTAAATCCAGTTTTTGGATCTGTACCATCATTGAGAAGCAATTCGAGAATTTTAGAAAGATTTAGCTTGCTCTTCCCGTTTGCTCGATAACCCCACTTGCCAGGCACAAGCACTTCAAGGCAACCCATAGTGGAATAATTATTTGCATCTTCAGCAGTAACCCCTCGCTTCTTGAGCGAAGGAATGATCACTTGGTCGTTGACAAACGCTGGCATTCCTGTCCCGAGCTTGACCACTTCTATTGCTTTTGCAAGGAACCAATCCGGAGTGATTTGATTGAGGCGAATATAGAAATTGGGCTCAGAAAGCTTTACGTCTTGTACGGCGCGAAGGCAGAGGCAGCTCATTTCATTGACTGCATCGTTTCCATCAGGTGCGATACCGCCTACCACGAGATTTTGGTACATCGGATAGCCGCTCTGTGTCCGAGAATGCTTTTCGGGCCTGATCTTGATAATAGAAAAAAGTTTGAGATAGAAATGCTCAATAAGTTCGAGAGCTTCCTCGCTCGTAAAGATACCTTGTTGCATATCTTCGATAAGGAAAGGATTGAGATACTGGTCAAGGCGTCCAAGCGAAGTCGAGTGCCCATTCGACTCTATTTGTTGGATGAGGTGAATGAGCCAGACTGTTAGAATCGCCTCATAAAAGTTTTGAGGCGGCCCTTTCTGCAGGTGATCAAGCGCGCGGATCATTCTCTGGAGCTCCTCGTTTCGCCGAAGATCTTGAGTATGCTCGCGTTGCGCTTCTGCAGCTCTTGATAATCGGCTGAGGTAGCCCAGTATTCCATCGTAAATGATTACTGTCGCTTCATAGAATGCCTTTTTCCGTAGATCGTCGGGGTCATACAATTTGAGGGCACCAAGCCTCTCCGCTGCTTCTTGTCGTATCCCAGTAAAGCCCTTGCGAAGGGCGGTTGAATAATCGACCACGATATGACCTTCGCCTGAGGTGGCTTGGCCCATCCAGCTCATGACTCCCATCTGCGCTGCTTTTTTCACGATATCGGTCTGTGCAGCAGAGATGTGCTCATAGACACTCATACCTTTCCATCGAGGAAGATAGGCGCGGAGGTCTTGCTTGCTTTCGTCGGATATTTGAAATCGATCGTATTTTCTTCTATCAAAGCGATCAATTTCCTCGTAGAGCCAATCCCACGAATACTCAGGGAACATAGGAGCAAATCGAGGTCTGCTGGATTGATATCCTGGCAATAGGTCCTCGTCTCTCAAGTATATTGTCATCTCATTAAGATAACGCACAAGCGCTTTTGCTCTTTTGATAACAGGCGCATACGAGGCACAATCCTCGTAAACCTCTGTATATATTTTAAGCCTTTCGGTACAAATGCCAGGCACATGATCAAGCAAGGAGTCCTTGATTTTTTTGATTCTCTCAGCCTTTGGTTTGCTCAGCGAAACATTGAGCATTTCGCTGACTTTTCCGGAATACGATATCTGATTATCTATCATAAAATCTCCTGGATAATTCTACTACGACAAGTAGTCCATACGATATTGGTAATCATAGAAACGTTTCCATAGGCATTTTAATTGTTTATAATTTTAAGCTCATTTTATTAGCCTGTCAAGCAGTTTGGTTATCATAATTACCTATTGACAGCCTATTATATCCATGATATCTATAGAAACGTTTCCCTAGCAAATAGGTACTATTCATATGCTTCTATTGGCACCGTCTCTCGCATGCATGAATCCTCTGACGATGAAGGAGATCATCCCCCTTCTGGATGCAGAGGGGGTATCCGTCTACCATATCGATATTTGCGATGGGCATTTTGCAAAAACCTTTCTGCTCTATCCACAATTTGTTGCCTATCTAAGGGAGATTACAAATAGTAGGCTTGATGTGCATCTCTATTGTACGAATCCTTCGTACTACATCGATGAATTGGTCGATTGCGGCGCCGATACGATCATTATTCACTATGAGTGTAATGAGGCAGTGGATACGGTAGTGCAGAAAATCATGGATAAAAAGGTCAGTGTGGGCTTGGGATTTCTTCCTTCTACCGAAATTCCTGATTCGATCGTGCAATTTGTGCCTTCACTCAGGATGGTGGTGGCGAATACAGTCGGGCCAGCATACGCAGGTCAACCTTTCGATAGCCGTGGGCTTCGCAATATGAAAAAGGTAAAAGAGCTGCTCACCATGGTAGGAAGCTCGGCGGAGCTTGCCGCTGATGGCGGTATCAATGAGGCACGTTTGCCTGCTCTCTTCAGTGGGGGTGCCAATCATCTTGTGCTTGGGACAAGCAGCATCATCAAAGCTAATGCAGATATTCCATTGGCAATGCACCATTTTAGGCAGGTAGCTGAGTTTTGCTATGCTTCGAATCAAGGCTAAGATACGCTTATGAAAGGCCAAAATACCATAAAGGATGTTGCACGAGAAGCTCATGTCGCGATATCGACTGTATCCCGAGTATTGAATAATTCAGGCTATGTGAGCGAAGAGACGCGAAAGAAAGTCCTGCAAGCTGTCGAACAGCTTTCGTATCAACAGAACAATATTGCTCGCAATCTTCGCCAGAAGAATTCAAATTTTATTGGCCTCGTGGTTCCCGATATCTCAAATGAGTTCTATTCTAGCCTTTCAAAGATTATCGAAAGAGAACTCCATAAAGCAAAGTTCCACCTTTTTCTCGGCAGCACTGAGGAAGATGAGACTGTCGAAAACGATATCATCGATTCAATGATCAATAATCAAGTGAACGGATTGATCATTATAGGATCAGGAGAGAAGATTAATCCGCGAATTCTGAATGGGAATATACCTACTGTCTTTTTTGATAAAAATATTGATCATCAAATGCCGCGCAATATTGTCTTTGTAAAGAGCGACAACTATTTGGGAGCGCGCATTGCGACCGAAACCCTCCTTAATAAAGGATGCAGACGGATCGCTATGATAAGAACCTTCCACCCTTCGGTGCCTATGCAAGAGCGAGAGAAGGCATTTATTGATACTGCGAGAAGCTACAATCTCATTAGAAAAAGCTATAAGGTGTACTCGGTGCCCATTTCGTTTCAAGCCGCATTGAGAAAGACAGAGGAGATTTTTGCATCTGAGCGATTTGATGGGATATTCTGTGCCGCAGATATACTCGCGATTGGTGTGATAAAAGCCTTGCAGAATATGAATCTCCGTATTCCTGAAGACGTCCAGGTAATTGGCTTTGATGATATTCCTCTCGCTACGTTCATTACGCCTACGCTCAGCACCATTCATTCAGATTTTGAAGCAATTGGCTGCACTATCGCTTCAAATATTATTAAGCTCAGCAATAAACAAGAAACAGAAAGGGTTACGATTCTGCCTATTCGGTATATCGAGAGAGAATCGACAAAGGTGTAGGCAAGGCGAATAGAGCATTATCATTCATTGACCAGGATATTCGGTCGCGGTAGAGACGCTGGTTGCCCAACGCCCCCGCACAAATCTGTACGTGCATCATTAGCGCATACAGCTTTTACCTTTGGTGTATAGCGTAGAAGCGCTCTTCAGACCATGGATGAAGAATCCTTACCTTGGGTAAACATCGGCCACAGATTGGGCTAAAGCGCTCCCAAGTAAGCGAATGCCTTTGACTTCGGCGCCATAGCATCATATGCCAAATTTGAGTTCTTATTCTCTCATGCTGTCTGCTATAATAGCGCTTCTCATTAAAAAATTTTGCATAAATTTAAATGACGGTTTCTGAAGAACTCGCTTTCAGTATAATATGGTCATCAAAATTGCCAGTATCGATCTTAAATAGGTATTCTGACCATCTCAATCATTATAGACAATAATGCCACAAGAAGGCTTTCGCCTTCTTTCGATAGAGGACCATCAGATTCATCACTAGAAACATAACCAGGAGCGTGCTCTTACTCGTTTTTCGTAGCTTTATCACTATACGATCGAGTGAGTATCATCGCTTTCCTTTCTCAAACTTGCCTTCAACTGCGATCCTTTCGGATCCTAACACTCGTTGTATGCTTCTCACCAAACCTATTCAATTAAAATAGAATAATTTCGTTAATGTTTGGCTTTATAAAGCTGCTGCAGCGTATTCCACACCATTTTGATAGCTAATTGAATTGCGATCATATCCTTCCAATGAGCTTGTACAGTGGTCCTACGAAAACCTTTTATTCGCTAATATGCTCAGATAAAATCGACTGTGAATGCTTAAAGGCCAAGGGCTTGATGTTTATTGTAAAAATATTGAAAATTCGAATAGCAATGGATATTTTGACGACTGTTTAGAACAAATTAGAATAAATTAGAGTAAACACCCACCACCAAAGGTGGTGGCTTTAAGAATCTGAGCTCTCAAAGAGCCCATAATCCTTCGAGTTATTATCCTCTTGTTTCTCCCTATCTTCCTGGTATTTTACATAACGACGAATCTTTTCTTCATACATACCGATAGTCGTCACACAATATCCCCTACTCCAGAAATGATTCCCCCAATATGGCTTCTCCTTTAGATTTGTATGCCCCTTGAAAAGCGCTATCGCTGTTTTCCCCTTTATAATCCCCATCGCTTCTGATATCGACATCCTCGGTGGCATCGTCGCTACCATATGCACATGATCCTTCCTGATGTTGAGCTCCAGTATCTCTATCCCTTCCCATTCACAGACTGTCCTGATCTTGTGCTCCACCATTTTCGCGATATCGCCTTCCAGAATTCGATATCGGTATTTCGGCGTCCATATAATATGATAGCTGCATTGATAGATAACATGCGCAATCTTCTTCCACTTCGGCATACCTCATTGTAGCTCCTGGCTATCTTACGGCATAGCCAGTCAGGACATCACACCGCCAAAGGCTGTGGTTTTCCAAGATCCTAATAAATCAAATGAACATGGTCATGTATGGATATTGGCCATTCGACTTCGAAGAATACCCAGAAACAGTCTTCAAGGATATCCCTGTAAAGATCTGGAACAAAGAGAATAGTCAGTGGCTGACTAT
>Ga0255345_1003688_pt1 | contig 17578 bp, 19 predicted proteins | sample wastewater_treat_6_FD_192415 | JGI IMG/M metagenome (GOLD analysis project Ga0255345, IMG submission 192415) | Wastewater microbial communities from Lulu Island WWTP, Vancouver, Canada - plant20 | ecosystem: Engineered > WWTP > Wastewater > Unclassified | place: Canada: Vancouver, British... | reverse complement strand
GGGAGATTTTTGTATGGTTTATGAACCAAATCTGGCAATTGATTTACTTTGCACTCATAATGTTATTACTCGTTCTCTGGAAGTGGCTGCTGAACATTGTGGTCAATCATTAAGATCTGGTGAGCTCGATGAAGCATCAAAAGATGGATTTATTGATTATCTCGAGTGTATTAGAACAGTGCTAACCACACATCATCACTTGGAAACTCAAAAAGTGTTTCCATATTTCCAGAATAAAATACCTGAATTACCAGTTAAACAATTAAATCAAGAACATGGAAAAATTGGAATACATTTAATTAAATTTGATGAGATAATCCCAGATTTAAAGGGTGATTCGCTAATTCCATCTTTAGAACAATTGAATGAGGCATTAACTGGTATTAATCATGTATGGTATCCCCATAAAGAGTTGGAGGAGAAATATTTCACGGTTGAAAAAATTGGTAACCTGCTGGATAAAGATGAAATGAGGGGTCAGTCAGAAATTTATCGAGAATTTATTATAGAACGTTATCAACCTGACTACCTGGTTATGCCCTTCCAATTTTATAATCTGCCCCCAAAAGAACGTGATATTTGGGCCCAAAAATTTCCAGAGATATTTACCCATAAACTCATATCCACCGAATGGAAGGATAAATGGTCAAATATGGCTGAATTCTTTTACCCTGACGTCGAATAGCTCTAAATAATATAATAATGAAGTTATAAAATTAATAAAATAATGAAGTTATAAAGATATGAAAATAATGAAGTAAAAAAAATATAAAAATTAAATTCTTTTATTCTTAATACTGAATTGTTGTTAGTTTAAACCTGGTAAATTGTGACTTCCATTTCTTCGGCCACCAGATCTTCAATGGCCTGGCCAAAGGCTTGGAAATGATCAGTTTCTGTGTGGGTGTCCAATGCTTCCTTATTTTCCCATTTTTCAAGCACCATGAGGATGTTTTCGTCCTCTGTGCTGGAGTAAAGATCATAGTTCATGCATCCTGGTTCTTTTCTGGTTGTTTCAACCAAATCATTTGAATTTTCTATAATTTTATCTCTCTGGCCTGGTTTTGCAGTTATTTTTGCAGTTACTAATAACATCATCCAATCCTCCGTCATTTAAAATATTTAATCATCTATTGAATAAAAAAATGCTGTTTATTGTTTGAATTCATGCAGTATGATTTAAGGAGATAAATTCCCATATACGCCCGATGGTTATATTTACCCTGGTTTTCAGTGGTATTTCTGGCATGGCTATTCCCATTAATATATTTCCCACCATTGTAGTTTCAATGGAAGTGGCAAGTTCAACTGGATCTATATCATTCCTTATGGTGCCCTGGTCTATGCCTTCTTCAACTACTTCTAATATGAAATCCAGGAGGGAATTATAGAATTCTGAGTATTTTTCGCTTACTGGTTTGAATTTTTTAACTCCTTCCATCAAGAGCATATGTAACGTTCTATAATCAATTATAACTGAATCTGATAGGTGTGCATCTCCAATAAGGGATAACATAACTATTTTTAACTTATCTTGGGGTGTACCTGTGCATTTCCGCAGTCTTAGCATGGTGGATTTGAAGTAATCGAAGATGTATGTTTCTATTACTTCGATTAGCAGGTCATCCTTGCTTTGGAAGTAGTGGTAAAATCCTCCAGTGGTGATGTTGGATGATTGTTTAATTTCACTTAATGAGACATCAGAAAATCCATTTTTTAGGAATAACTTTAATGATTCTTCCATGATTCGATTTTTTGTTCCCATTTAAATTTCCCAATGATATTTTTATTTAAAATTAATCAATCTATAAAACAGAATAATTAATTCTAGAATATTGTAATTTTATTTTAATCGGTTATTAATTTTAAGTATTATTATTTTGATTTAATATCAGCATTAAATATTTTTTCTGCTATTTTTTGTGATTTATTATTAATGAATATTAAGGTTTTTGATTTATTTTGTGATTCTTTTTAATAAATGGGCGGTTATCCGTTTTGGTTTTTTATATTCTTATAAAAAAATGGATAAAAATCCGGATATAATTATGTTTAACAGCGTAGGCTCTATATAAATTTTATGATAAATCGTTACAAACCAAATATTCGGTATGTTTATATTGATCATCATCTCAACCATTCACCAAGTAATCAATGAGGTGAAAAAAATGAAAGGTTTTGCAATGTTAAAAATTGGTGAAGTAGGCTGGATAGAAAAAGACCGACCAAAATGCGGTCCATTAGATGCTATAATCAGGCCTACAGCCTTAGCACCATGTACATCTGATGTACACACAGTTTATGAAGGTGCAGTAGGCGACCGACACAACATGATCTTAGGACATGAAGCAGTGGGTATAGTAGATGAAGTAGGAAGCATGGTTAAAGATTTCAAACCAGGTGACGAGGTAATTGTTCCAGCAATTACTCCTGATTGGGATAATGAAGCAGCCCTAAGAGGATATTCATCACAAACTGGTGGTGCATTAGGAGGATGGAAGTTCTCCAACTTCAAAGATGGTGTATTTTCTGATTACTTCCATGTAAATATGGCAGATAGCAACTTGGCACTGAAACCAGAGGGCATGTCCCTGGAAGCTGCAGTCATGATACCTGATATGTTAAGTACCGGATTTATGGGTGCAGAAAATGCCAATATTGAAATAGGAGCCAGCGTAGCAGTTTTAGGTATTGGAGCAGTAGGTCTTTGTGGTATAGCAGGTGCATCACTACGAGGTGCAGGAAGAATATTTGCAGTCGGTACCCGGCCAATATCAGTTGAAGTAGCTAAAAAATACGGAGCTACAGACATAATCAGTTACAAAGACGGGGACACCGCAGAACAGATCTTAGAAGCCACCGATGGAGAAGGTGTTGATGCTGTAATAGTATCAGGTGGAGGACCTAACATATTAATAGACGCATTTAAAATAGCAAAAGCAGGATCTACTATATCAAACAACAACTACTTCGGTAGTGGAGAGGGAGATAGAGACACCATCCCATTACCCAGAGAAGGTTGGGCATATGGTATGGGTAATAAAAACCTCATAACTGGTCTGTGTCCTGGTGGAAGAGTCAGAATGGAACAACTGGCAGATATTGTAACCTACGGACGTATGGATCCAGAACTAATGACCACACATGTGTTTAAGGGATTCGACAAAGTTGAAGAAGGCCTAGAACTCATGAGGGAAAAACCTAAGGATCTAATCAAACCAGTGGTACTCATAGAGGACTAAAAAAATAAAAAATTTCATTTTTTTGAAAGAAGTAAAAAAGTTTCATTGGTGCCGTTCTAGATTGTTCCGGCACCATATGAACTTACAACTCCTATTAAAAGGAGTAATATTATTTAACTACTTGAAATTGAGAAACGTTTATGATTATTTGTTATTAATCATTACAAACAGACTTATCGGTAGATACACAGATGAGTTTTAAAAACTACTCAAGTAAACAAATATGATGAAAAAAAATGAAACTAAAAGATAAAGTAGCAATTGTTACCGGTGCAACATCAGGTATAGGCGAGGCTTCTGCAAAATTATTTGCATCAGAAGGTGCAAAGGTTGTTGTAGTTGGAAGAAACGAAGAACGTGGAAACAACGTAGTAAACAATATAAAGGACGATGGTGAAGAAGCTTTCTTTGTAAAAGTCGATATGAATAACCGAGACGACATGGATGAGCTATTTGAAAAGACTATAGATAAATACGACAAAATTGATATCCTGTTTAATAATGCCGGAATGGCCATATCAGGTCCTCTAGAAGACTTTAAGTATAAAGATTTTGATAATGTTATTCATACAAATTTGACTGCTCCTTTCCAGATGAGCAAGAAGGCAATGCCATATTTATTGAAAACAAAGGGAACAATACTTAACACAGCTTCAATTTCAGGTGTAGTGACACATTCAAATGGTTATGGATACAACCCTTCAAAAACTGCTTTGATCTCTTTGACCAAGGTACTTGCTAATGATCATGCAGCCCAAGGTGTTCGCGTTAATGCAGTTGCACCCGGTATGACAAAAACACCAATATTAGAGTCAGTTAATGACTAACAAATGGAATACCTTAACAATTCAATACCAATGGGTCGATTAGCTAAACCAGAAGATATAGCAAATGCAGCTTTATTTTTAGTATCTGATGATGCTGCATATATTACCGGAGAAGTTCTGTTAGTAGATGGTGGAGTAGCATTAGTATCATAAGAAATCAAGTAAAGGAAGAATTATTTACTGATGTAAATAAATTAAGGGTTTATAAATAATTAGACCCTTCATTCTTCTTTTTTTAAAAAAAAACGTGAGGTATAAAAGATGAAAATTGCAATAATTGGAGGAACTGGTGGCCAGGGTTTAGGGATTGCCATACGATTTGTGCAGGCTGGTGAAGATGTAATTATTGGTTCCAGGACCATGGAAAAAGCCCAGGCAGCAGTAGATAAAATCAAAGATCTACTGGAACAAGATGATATTCCAAACTTGAAAGCTGCTGAAAATTCAGATGCAGCATCAGAAGCAGAATTAATGGTTTTAACAGTACCATTGGCCGCCCAAACATCAACATGCAAATCAATCAAGGAAGGTGCAGCAGGTAAAATAGTTATAGACGCAACAGGACCACTTGAATCTGCAATTGGTGGATCACCAACCAGATGCCTGTACTTACCAGAAGGAGCAGCAGCTGAAAGATCACAAAAAGTCCTGCCAGATTCAAAATTAATATGTGGCTTTAACAACATCAGCAGCGGAGCACTCATGAACTTCAACGAACCCATAGACTGCGACTGCCTAATAGCAGGTGATGACCAGGAAGCAAAAGTAACAGTTGCAAAACTAATAGACAAACTACCTGGAGTACAGACTGTGGACTGCGGACCACTGGAAAGAGCACAGATAATAGAAAAAATCACACCACTACTCATTGGACTGAACATCAAAAAGACATGTAAAGACGCTGGAATAAGGATAACAGGCATAGACCCCGAATGCAAACTGTACTAAACATGAATTTGCATTTTAAAAAGAATAATATTCAGAAATTAAACTCATATCTAATATGAGTAAAAAGGCCCCGTAAATCATTTTCGCTCAAATGTATTTATGGTGCCTCCAAAATTTTTTAAACATCCCCCATATAGAACCATCAAATCATAAAAAAATAAATGGACATACCATATGTTAAATCATCCACAGGATTCTGATCTTATGGAAGAAGAACATCTCATTTCTTGTTGCACCAATATAGAAGTGCTTGATAAGGTTGCATACCCATCCAGTAGAGTAGGATTAGGGAAAAAACAATCAAAACCCATGATCCTGGGAATTATTGGATGCGGAGCAATCGCTAACATAATAACTGATTTTGCCTTGGAAGAAAAGCTCAACGCAGATTTAAAATATTTCTATGATGTGGATCTGGATAGGGCAAATAAATTAGCTGCAAAAGTGGATGGCAGGGCAGTTTTAAATTTAGAGGATATGTTAAGTAATGTGGATCTTGTAATTGAAGCTGCATCACCAGATGCTGTTATAAAATATGTTCCAAAGGTCCTTAGAGTAGGAAAAGATGTTATAATCATGAGCATAGGAGCTCTGATAGGGAAGAGTTTCCGGGAAAAACTCAATAAAATCGCATCAATTAACCATTGTAATATATACACACCCTCAGGAGCTATTGTTGGTCTGGATGGTATAAAAGCCGCTTCAATGGGAAAAATTAACCGGGTAAGTTTACTAACCAGGAAACCTCCACAGTCACTGGGTATAGATGCCAGTGAAGAAGTGGTTTTGTATGAGGGTGAAGCCCATGATGCTGTGTTTAAATTTCCGGTGAACATGAATGTAGCTGCTGCTTTAAGCATCGCCTGCAAACAGGATGTTAAGGTCAAGATAATAGCCGATCCTAAGGTGGACCATAACTGCCATGAAATACATGTGTCTGGTGAATTTGGTGAACTAACCACAACCACCAGAAATGTTAACTGCACCAGCAACCCCAAAACCAGCCAACTCGCCGCTTATTCAGCTGCTCAACTAATAAATAGCTTAAATAACCGTATAAATTTGGAACCTGAAGTTTTTCTTCCTTTTTTTTAAAAATCAGCAAAAAATCCAGAATTTTAATATAGAACCAAAGTAGATATTTTATTTATATCATTCCATCTATAGCCATAACCAGCGTTTTTGAGATAATTAACTGGCTTTAAGTATCTAATTGTTAAATGTAAGTGTTAATTTTTATATGGATTCCAATTCCCAGCAGATATCATGTTTCAGGATTTCCCAGTCATCCTCTTTAATCCAAAATATGTGCTCCTCCCTGGAATCTGAATCATAGAACTGGTCATCCTCAATTCCATGTACATGGACAAAGCGGAAGTTAATTCCCCTGGCTGTTAGGAAAATAGATAGCAGTGCAGCTGAGTCTTTACTGTAAAGTTTTAACTGTACTTCCTCTTCTTTTTTCGTAAACTTTATGTTTTCACCAATATTTTCCAAGAACCTACCCCCCATTAAAAGAATTAATTATCCAATGATATTGGTAATGACATAAAACTTATTTCGCATACTTATTAACATTATATAGAATTTCAGATTAAATATAAACATCTAATTGTGGGAAAAAAATGGAAAAACAGAATAAAAAAACAGGCCTCCCCCCGGGTACATTGATATATACGGGAGAATGAGATGTTTCAACTAAAATTACCTTAATCGAATATAATATAAACTATTTAACCAGAAATCTGTTGATAAATGTCCTGAACTGGGAAATATAGATACTGTTAAGTGGATTAAGATAAATGGATTCTCTATATTAAAAAAATAAAGGAAATAGGTTATTTCCTTTTATGCATTACTAAACCACCCAGCATTAACAGAACCGCCAGTACCAAGTAGGCCAGTGGGGCTCCAGTTTCCTGCATGGATACTGTAACTGCTTCCAAAGGTTCAGGTTCAGGTTCAGGTTCAGGTTCAGGTTCAGGTTCTTCAATTTCGATGTGCAGATTGTCGATGAAGAAGGCTGAATCAACACTAGTATCAAGAACATCCTCTATGGAAAAGCTCAAGAGAATGTTTGACCCTGCAAAGGACGATATATCGAAATTTGTAGTGTACATTTGAGTAACTCCAGTGTATCCTATGTTATCGGTTGGTGCACTAAAGAGACTCCATGCATTGCCCACACAAACAAGGATATTACCAGGCAAGAATAAGATATTTTGAGAAGAATCTCCACTTATTATCTCAACAAGTACCGTATCATTATATTCAGGACCTTCATCTGGGTACTCATTGCTGGCAAACATCCAGTCGAAGCTTAAGGTCTGTGCCCCTGCGGGTATGGTTAAATTTAGAGTGAAGTTCGCTGCATCCTCATTACTATCTCCAGTGTTAATATTTGCATAGTAGGTACCTTCAGTAGGGAAACCCATCGCTGGTGTGTCAATAACCACAAATTGATCATCACCGCCCACGATTGTGTTGGAGTTTACAAGATCAAGAGTTGTGGGTGTAACTACAGCATTGGTCATCTCGTCTCCGGTAGCTGCTGCACATGGCGACAACACAAATAACATTATCAAAGACATTATCAACAATTTTAGTATTTTTCGCACCTTTTCACCTCCTTTATGCTCGATAAATACTATTTATAATATAATATCTTGTTAGTAAGATATATAGTTTACCTAAATCAATAAAATTAGATATCAAAAGGAATAAGGGATCTAAAGTAAACTTAAAGGAGTTCTAAGGATAAAAAGCATTATTAACACCCCCTCTACAAATCCCCATTTTTTTACAGTCACATGAATCCCGCCAAAATAGAATGGAACCCAAAAAAATAATATTATCTACCCATCTCGCAGGTTATTTATTCACTTGTCTCCCCAAATAACACTGCGAAGCCTAATTCATGGTACCATTTTCACTTAGGTAGGAAAATCTATTAACCATTGTATAATTAATTTTTTAAATTTCCAATTTTTTTTTAATACTAAATTAATCCTATACTATTAAAAAAAATAAAACAGCACAACTTATACCTTGAATTAATAAATATTTTTTTATATATTAAAATCTTCAATTTATTATATCCATAACACTTTTTAGGTTGTAAAATGCAGGTTAATGATAATAACATTAATAATACTACAAATCATGGATCTTCCTACCGCCAAAAGAAGGTAAGGGGAGATAGGAAGGATGGATGGATTATAAAGGACATAAATTCTTTTAATAAACTCCTCCCCCATATCATGACTTCCAGGAATGAATCAGCTATTTATTTTAAGGAAAAGATGGATGTTACCAGCTTCGTTGAGTATGTTAAATCCAAAAATAAGGAACTGTCCCAGGATCCTCAAAAAACTCCCCACGGTGATGTGGATAAGATCACCTACTTCAATGTTTTTATTGCTGCCCTTATCCGGCTTTTAACAGTTAAACCGCATATGAACCGTTTTATTGCAGGTAGGAAATACTACCAGAGGAAGGATATTGAGGTGGCCTTTGTTGCTAAGAAGGATCTAAGTGAGGAGGGTGAGGAAACCATCATAAAGAAATCCTTCCAACGGGATGAAAACCTGTGGAGTATAGTATCCAAATTACAGAAGGAAATTAAAACAGTTAAAACAGAAAAAACAGCGGAAGCTGATGATGTGATTGGCTTGTTTGCTAGTTTCCCAGGCCCCATAGTTAACCTTGCCCTGAAATTTTTAAATTTCCTAGACAGTAGGGGCATGTATCCGGAAGACCTTCGTAAGGATGATCCCATGCACTCCAGCTTATTTATAACTAACCTGGGGAGTATCGGTGTGAGGAACGTGCCTTACCACCACTTATATGACTGGGGTACCAATTCAATCTTTGTGTGTCTGGGTGAAATCTATAAAGACAAGGTCTATAATGGGGAAACAGGGAAAAATGAAGAAAGGTACCTGGTTGAAATTTCAACCAGTATAGATGAACGTATCAGCGACGGATTCTACTACTTCAACGCTATGAACAAGTTCAAAGAAATCCTTAACCACCCCCAGGAATTGGAGGAAGAACTAACCAGCTATCCCATAGATAAATAAAAAAAATTCAAGGATGGAACTGAAAATGAACATCTCAAGTTTAATTGTAGAAGCAGAAGACAGGATTAATTATCACAGGCCCTGGCTAAAACATTACAACCAGGAAACACCAGGAAACCTACACTACCCTGATAAGACTATCTATGAAATGTTAAAGGCAAGGGCAGGTAAGGATAAAGAGAGGATAGTCCTTGAATTCATGGGAAAAAAGACCAGGTATAAAGACCTCCTGGAGAAGGTGGATATCTGTGCCCGGGCATTAAAAGAAATAGGAGTAACAGAACATGACGCAGTGACCATCTGCATGCCCAACACACCCCATGCAGTAATAATGTTCTACGCAGTTAACAAGTTAGGGGCCGTGGCCAACATGATCCATCCCTTAAGCGCGCCCAAAGAGATAGAATTCTACATGGAAAATGTGAACAGCAAGTACATCATAATCGGCAACTTCTCCTACCCCAACCTGGCAAAGGTGGAGGGGAATCTCCAGCCTAAAAAGGTAATAGTTGCCAAGGTAAGCGACTTTTTAGGTAAACGTAACAGCTTGGGTTTCTGGGCAATGGGGGGACGCAAAATACCCAAGGTCAACTACGATGAAAATAGTAAGTTGATCTCCTGGAAAAATTTCATAAAACTAGGGGAAAAATCAAGCAGGGAAGTTAAGTCATCCATGAAGTGCAAGGATGGAGCTGTTGTACTATACACCGGAGGTACCACCGGGATACAGAAGGGTGTTTTACTTTCCAACCATAACTTCAATGCCCTGGCAATCCAGTGCCTGGGGCATATGAACGATGCCAACCTGGGTCAAATTAAACACGACAAGATGATGTGCATCCTGCCCATGTTCCATGGGTTTGGTCTGGCAGTCTGCGTGCACCTGCCCATAATTGTAGGTGCATGTACCATTCTGGTTCCTAAATTCGATGCTGAAATCTTCGCTGAACAGTTTTCCAAGCACAAGCCACAGTACATAGCCGGGGTTCCTACGTTGTATGAAGCACTGCTTCGTAGTAAGAAGATGAAGAAGGCGGATTTCAGCTGCCTCAAGGGTGTTTTTGCTGGTGGTGATTCTGTACCTGTGGACTTGAAGAAGGAGTTTGATGAGTTCATTGCCCAAAGGGGTGGAAAGGTAACTATGCAGGAAGGATACGGCTTAACAGAAACTGTAACTGTAAGCTGCCTCATCCCCAACAAGAACGATAAAATGAACAGTATGGGTATTCCCCTGCCAGATATGATTTACAAGGTCATAGATCCAGATACAGGAGACGACCTTGCCCCTGGAAAACAGGGTGAAATATGCATAAGCGGACCCACTGTGATGATGGAATACTACAACAATCCAGATGAAACAGATATGGTTTTGAAAGTCCATGACGATGGCTTAAAATGGATCCATACTGGTGATTTAGGTTACATGGATGAAGACGGGTTCTTCTTCTTTAAGGGCAGAATTAAAAGGATGATAAAAAGTTCAGGTTACTCAGTATTCCCTACGCAGATAGAGAATATAATTAACATGCACGAGGCTGTGTCCCTATCCTGTGTAATTGGTATCCCTGATAAATACCAGATAGAGAAGATCAAAGCATTCATAGTATTGAAGGAAGGATACAAAAATAATAATATAGTTAAAACAGAGATCATGGATTTATGCAACGAATACCTGGCAAAATGGAGTGTTCCACGGGAGATTGAAATCAGGGAAGAATTACCCACCACCCTGATTGGTAAAGTTGACTGGCTTAAGCTTAAAAATGAAGATGCAGTTGGGATCTAAAGCAAGTTATTATCAGCAGATGTTTATCTGATATTTAATCAATCAGAACAATTGTCAACCTGAATTTTTTAGTTTTCTGGTCAATAAATTTAATCAATAAAAACCCTAATTTATTTTAATTCATCAAAGAAAAGTAGCTCTTAATCCATCAAAGAAAAGTAGCTCAATTTTATTTAAACTATTTATTTCATAATAAAAAGCAGTTAAATGATTGCCAGCATTCCAGCAGATGTTATCTCTAACCGGCGGTGGTGTATGAAGCCCATATCCCTTAGTTCACGGATGTGGTTGTAGGTCATTCCCCTGCTTATCCCTACCTTTACTGATAGGTTCTTCACTGACATCTCCCCCTCCTGGAGTTCCTCTAAAATCAGTCTCTTGGTGGGTGATATTCCGAAGTTCAGGATGGGCAGGTCAATTATTTCCTGGTCTTCCTCGGTAACGTATACAATTCTTTCTACTTCTTCGTGGCGGGAGTAACAACCAAATAAGGCTCCTAATGCCTGGGTTTTACGCCCTCCACTGATGTTGATTATTATCTTTCTTCCTCTGGCTGCTTCTTTTTCTATCACATCAGCTGTGTCCTGGGCAATCTTCACCACATCGTAGATACTGGTGAGACATGGTTCAACTTCCATAACCTTGCCTACTGTTTCCCTGAGCATTCGCTCAGATTCTAATTTTTTGGCTGGGGCATCCTCTTCCCGGAGTAAAATAAGTTTATTAGGAGAAAAATGGGTTATACATGCCATTACTGGTTCTAATGAATAGATTGTTGATATCAGAGAGGTCTCCATACTGGATCACAATCCTATACTGTTTATATTTTTGTATAGCTTTTACCTGTTTTTTATTGTTTTTAATTCTTATGTTCTTGCCTTATATAATTTTGTAACTTTTATTATGCTGTTATAATGTTTTTTCATGAAATTTTTGTTTTTATCCAATAAATCTTAACCTTAAATATCTCTAATATGTACTATTCATTTATTTAAACGAATTGTATATGTTAAACATATACATTTATATAGGACTATGTGTAATATATAATTTTATCCTGACATGAATAAAATTAGGAGGTGTATCATATTTGGAAGTAAAAAGATCCAGAACACTTGAAGTTGTTCTTGGTGTTCTGGGAGGTGTGTTTGGACTCTTTGGGGGAGTAATAGCACTGATATTTTCGGCATTCGAATCCTCAATCTTTGGTCTGGCAGTAAGCGCTATACTGGCCTCAATAGTAGGACTGGTTGGTGCGGTTTACGTAACTCAGAACCCCAAGAATGGAGGAATAATATTAATTATCAGTGCAGTTTGGCTATTAATCAGCATTTCTGCCTTTGGTGTAATTGGAGCAGTTCTACTTGGAATTGCTGGTTTAGCAGCTTTGATAAGAAAATAAAATGGAGGGAAAAATTATGAAAAACAAATTGATGTTAGGTGTTACAGTCCTACTGATAGCGGGTATTGTAGCCATCAGTGGATGTACCAGTTCCAGTGAAAACAACACTTCACCAGTAAATGTTACTGATATCACAGTTGAAAGTAGTGGCTATGGAAGTTACGATGTACTGGGTACCATCACCCCCAGTAAAGACATAGATTACCTGTCAATTGCACTTAAATGGTACGATGCATCAGGAAATGTCATCGAAAAATCATCTCTAGCATGGAATATCAATGATGCTAAGGCTGGTGAACCCATTAAGTTCGATGCCATATCTTTCATACCGGAAGGTAGTTCTCCAGCTAAAGTTGACTTATTAGTCTTTGATTCGGTATGGAGTGGAACTGACGAGTCAGATGCAATCTACAAAACCACAATAAACCTTTAATTATTTATTTTTTTTATTTTTTTTGGGGGATTAGTTTGAGAAAAATCGTTTTAGTAATGGACAATGTCATCATCGCCATGATGATAAGAAATAATCTGGTAAATAATGGTTACCTGGTTCCTTTTATCACCAATACACTGAAGGAGGCGTTGGATACAGATTATGAGATGGAACTGATAATATTTGATATGGACTTCATATCCATGGACAGGCTGGATGAAGTTAGAGTTCCCATTATCTTCCTCACCAGTCAGAGTGAGTGGGAGATATCACAGGAGGAAACATCCACCCTGGAGGTTACCTATGATTTCCTGTGCAAACCCTTCACAGAAGAAGAACTTCTCTACAAAACCAGGAAAATACTACCACCAAATTAAAAGAATTCAAAAGGAGGATTGAAAATAATGGATGAAGTTATGGAAGAGTATATATCAAAACTGGATTTTGGCCCGGTAACAGAATATGGTGACTTGACAGTCATACCCATATTCTCCCCATTAAACGGTCCCCAATACCTTACAATGAAGGAGGCCATGGAACAGAATCTTCTAGTAATTACTGAAGTTGATGAAGCAGGCAGTGTAGGTGAATTATTGGTGAAAAACCTGGCAGATATACCTGTACTCCTCTTAGATGGGGAGGAAATAATGGGAGCTAAACAGAACCGTGTCCTAAACTCCACCATATTGGTTGGTGCCAGGGAAGAAATATCCATCCCAGTAAGCTGCACTGAACAGGGGAGATGGGACTATAAATCAAGATGCTTCAGTGATTCAGATGTGATAGCAGCCCATAGAGTTAGGATGAATAAATCAGTGTCTGTTATGGATTCATTAAAGTACGATGGTACCTACAGATCAAATCAGAGTGGGGTGTGGAATGATATTCATCAGATGTCCATGGAAGCCAATTTATCCTCAACCACCGGGGCTATGAAAGATGTATACAAGTCCAGGGAAACAGATTTATCCAAGTATGTTGATGCCTTCCCATACATGGATAAACAGAAGGGCATCATGGTTCTTATAAATGGTGAAATCGCTGGTTTAGAAGCGGTATCTTCAGAGAGTTCATATAAATTAATCCATGACAAGCTATTGAGAAGCTATGCATTGGATGCCATACTATCCAATACATGGGTAAACATGATGAAGAAGCTGCTCAGTTAGCTAGAAATTTCCTGGATAGGACTAAAAAGACAGAAGAAAGCAAGTATAAATCAGTGGGGCAGGGATGTGACCGAAGATTTACTGGAGATAAACTAATTGGATCTTCATTAACTGTTGATGACAAAGTCATACACAGTACATTCTTTAATCTCGCTAAATAAGTGTGTTAAATTGGATGATAAGGTCCCATCTGTAAGATAATCATAAAATCCCCCCAGGGGTTAGATTGATAATTTATGACTGCCTGTTTGAATAAATTACTAAAATATAAGATGGAGTAATGCAATAAGTTAAAAAATGATAGTTAAGTCCCTCAGAAACATAAAATTTATTAGCTGTAGTTTAGGAGGATATTCATGTCAACTATGAAGCATTTAACAGTATTCATCCTTTCCATGGTAATTGTCTTGGCCACTGCCCCTTCTGCAGATGCATGGTCTTGGAAAACACACTCCGACATAGTAGATGTAGTATACTATGGATTACCACCCGAGGTCCAGAAGAATTTGAACCTGGAGATTATGCGTAACGGATCAAACGAGCCGGATGAAGTATTCAAGGACTTCAGACATCACAGTTACCCCAATAGTTATGATAAGGCAAAGTCATGGTTAGATAAAGGAAAAATTGCCTATGACCATGGTGACTATGATGAAGCCAGCTTTAACTATGGAGTGGCCACCCATTACATTTCTGATACCTTTTCTGCTCCCCACTGTATAAGTAAAGAAGAATACTCTGACCATTCCCGTTATGAAAACCGGGCAAAGAAATTAACTCCAGTGGTTACCTACAACAACAGTACTGATCTAAACACCAAAATGAAAAATGCTTACAACCAGGGCAGTGAAGACTGGGTGCTCTGGTTAGATACAGGTGACACATCAATCATCCAAGCCAACCTCAACAACGGAGCTTCTGCATCCTTAGTTGCTGTAAATGAGAGTATAAATAGTGAAGCATCCCCGGATCTTTGGACTCAAATCACGGACATTATAAGGAAATATGTTTATGATAGTCCAGAGGTTTCAGGTTAAACAGATTGAATAAGTTAAGCAGGATTGGATAAATTAAATAGGATTGAATAAATTCTTAATTAAAAACGAGAATATAAAGAGTATATAAAATTTACTCCCAGGGAGTAGTGGTAGAATTAAAACAAGTTTTAGGGGTAAGAGTTGAAATCTACCAACAGTGTTCCCTTGGGAGAGTTTCGTCGAAGTGGTCCATTACTTCGTGAAATTTGTGGGGAATATTATCTATACATGTTTCCTTATAAATACTTTACGTTTTTTGGCTTATTTTTTGATATGGAAGTGTCATATTGAGATAGGAACTATTGTTGAATTCCTATAGCTTACGTGGTTGATTGAACATAAAATAATTAAGTGTATGTGAAATAACTTCGTTATATTCCAGTATAAAGAACTAAAAATACCAAATTCTAAATGATGATTTGAGAAATTTTTTCATTTATCAGGCTATTGTGACTGAAACTATTCAATAATTAAACACCCTCATCTTCTTGTCGATACTCCAAGTGTAAATCCTTTTCTTCTTCCTTTTTAGGGAATTTAAAGTATATGATTGCAGCCCCAATGAGTATTGCTATGATACCAGCTACATGTGCCCAATCTGTCCCGTTAAGGAAGGATATTTTAGCAGCTTCTATGATCTGTGTCTGGTACTGGGGATAGGCCTGTGCTATGTCCGCGGCGCTGCTGAAGGATTTAAGTAAGGTGGCAATTACATCACTTGATATCTGCTCCTGCTGAACGGTGGGCAGTCCGCTTATGAGTTTGCTAAATGCTCTAGAATAACCTGCTGTAAGCAGTACACCGAAGATGGAGGTCATGATGGCACCTCCAAGGTCTCTCTGGAGGTCAGCTGTTCCGGAGGCCATTCCTTCCCTTTCTAAGGGTACAGATGTAGTGAGTGAATTTGATGCAGGTGTTCCTGCTATTCCAACACCAGTTCCTAAGAGGGCATATGAAATCCCCACCATCCAGTAGGGTATACCCTCCTTCCAAAGGAATAACATGCTGATAAACCCAATTAAACAGAACAGGAAGCCTAAAAGTAATGTAAATCTGGAGCCGTACCTTTCCACTAATCTGGCAGAAAATGGAGCCATAAACAACATGAAGACCGCACCGGGTAATATTGCAATTCCCGCGTGTAGGGTAGAGTAGCTTAGTACATTTTGCATGAATTGCTGTCCAATGTACATGGCACCCATAAGGGATCCGAATACAATGGTTCCGGCAACAGCTGCCACCATGAATGTGGGGCGACGGGCTATCTTCAAATCGTATAGTGGATTTTTTACCCTGCGCTGGCGGATTATAAAGAACACCCCTGATATCAGCGCAAGTACAACTATAATTGCAGTGATGGTCCGGGCACCTGGTAACGGTGCTAAGTTAATTGCCAGCACCAAACTACCCAGTAATAATAAAGACAAGATCCCTCCCAGGTTGTCCACTGGATCACTAGTTTCGTTGATATGTGAGGGTATAAACTTGTATATCATGATTAAAGCCACTACTGCAATGGGTATGGTTACCATAAATACAGAACTCCATTCCCTGCTTAACAGGAGGAACCCCGATATCATAGGACCCAGGGCAGCTACAGCTGCACCTACACCAGACCATAAGGCTATTGATCTTGTTCTATGTTTACCAGACCATAAGGCAGCTATAAGTGCCAGTGTGGTGGGAAATGCCATTCCAGCTGCCAGGCCTCCGAAGATACGTGCTGCAATGAGTATTTCGATGCTGGGTGCAAAACCAGCTAGTAAAGATGAAGGTATAGCCAGGAAGGTACCTATGAGGAGCATCATCTTACGCCCGTGATGGTCGCCTATGGCACCGAACCAGAGTACTGAAGCAGCCAGGCCTAAAGAGTATCCAACAGCTACCAGATTGATGAGTACCTGTGAGGCATTGAAGGCTAAACCTATGGAGGGCAATGCTACGTTGGCTACCGAGAGGTTGAGGTTGGCCACTGCAGCCCCCATAATCAAAGTAACAAGAACTATCATTCCCGGACTTTCATGGGACTGTTTTTCTTCTCCTTTATTAGGAGTACTGGCAGAAGTTGGGTCTTGTGATTTCATCTTCATCACTTAAAACATATTAATATCATTTAATAAAAGGGCTAATTATCATGCTCCACTTAACGGATTTTATTTATCAACGATGCATGTGTTACTCATCATAAAAATAGTAATCTATTTTTTTGTAGTATCTCATGAGCAAAAATAATTTAAAGACCACTATACATACATACTCTTATGGTAGCCTTAGATCAAAACTTGCTATACATCTTCATAGCTGTTTTTGTGGCGGTAATTATACTCATAGCCCTTATTCTGAGACGCAGGAGATCCAGGGAAGGACCGTCAAATGTGAACCAGTACCTAGAAAGTGAAGCCGATGCAAAGAAGGTCAAGCTGGTAGAGAGGAAAGAAGGATTCCAGACCAGAACCCCCCTTTACCAGAGGAGGCCCAGTGATGATATCTCTGATATCAGGGAGAAAACATCCAATCTACAGCACCAGAACCTGTACCACAACCAGAAAATTGAAGAAAAAACCGAGTTACTGGAGTCCCGGAAAAAACTGACCAACCATAAGAGGCAGGTTAAGGGTATCAAGAAGAAATTCCTGGAACTCAACAATCCAG
>Ga0255345_1003667_pt1 | contig 17647 bp, 21 predicted proteins | sample wastewater_treat_6_FD_192415 | JGI IMG/M metagenome (GOLD analysis project Ga0255345, IMG submission 192415) | Wastewater microbial communities from Lulu Island WWTP, Vancouver, Canada - plant20 | ecosystem: Engineered > WWTP > Wastewater > Unclassified | place: Canada: Vancouver, British... | reverse complement strand
AACAGGAGAAGTGAAAAGAAAAGCTATACAAGGGAAGGTTTCATAGAAATGATGAAATACTACAAACTTGTCAACCCTAAAATCTATTACAGCTTGTTCTGTTGATGCGAATTTTATTATGAAGAGCCGTATGCGGGAAAACTGCACGTACGGTTCTGTGAGGGGCTTATATTGTAAGGTGTAGGTCTACTCGACTTACGAGGAGAAAACGATGAAGAGACATATAAAAATATTGTTAATTGTAGTTGTAATTATTTTACTTTTGTTTGTGGGAATGTCTTATTTTATTGGAACACAAGTTTTTATGGGTTCCACTCAACTGGTTACCTGTGAAGATACTTCAAAAGTGAATGATAGTTTTTGGGAAAAATATAATATGGATTATGATGTTTTCTGCAATACATATACCATAGAACATATTGATATTGTCTCAACTTTTGATGGGCATGTTATACCAGCGGATTATATATATGCTCTTGGCAAAGATGGAAATAAAGATAATCCAACGGTTATTATGGTGCATGGTCTTGGTGGTAATCGTTATACTAATTATCCTTTGGCAGAAATGTTTTTACAAAAAGGATATAATGTTTTGACGTATGACCAAAGAAGCAGCAACGAAAATACCGCTCAATATACTACGTTTGGATATTGGGAAGAATATGATTTGATAGATTATATTGATTATGTACATTCATACGCACCAGAACAGGTAATAGGTGTTTGGGGTACTTCTTTTGGTGGAGCAACAGCAGGACTGGCAATGGGAGAGAAAGATGTTGAACGTAAAGTGGATTTTCTGATTCTGGATTGTCCGGTTAGTGATATGAAATGGATGGTTGAAGAAGAAATGAGAAAAATGGATATTGGTTTGCCTATATCATACATGACGTTCTGTGGAAATGTTATCAACAAAATAAAACTAGGATTTGGTTATGATGATGCGAATGTATGTAATGAAATTTCAGATATTGAAATTCCTGTATTAATAATCAACAGCAAAGCAGACACAGTAACACCACAGTTCATGGGACAAGAAATATATGATTCAATACAGAATGAAGATATTAAAATGATTTGGACAGTAACAGATAGTGAACATACAGAAATGTGGTTAGATTATAATCAAGAATATATAGAAAAGGTTCAAGATTTATTGGATTGTATTAAATAGTAGAAATAGGGAAGCAAATTCCAATTTGCAGGGGGGAGTATTGTGATAAGAGCCTTTAGGGAAAATGATTTATTTGTTGTTATGCAGATATGGCTTGATACAAATATCAAAGCGCATAGTTTCATTCCTCAAAAATATTGGACAGATAATTATGCAGTGGTAAAAGATATATTGCCACAAGCAGAAATATATGTCTATGAAGATGATAACACCAGTCAAATTGGTGGCTTTATTGGATTAACGGACAATTATATTGAGGGAATATTTGTGAGAGAAGCTATTCAGTCAAAAGGTATAGGTAAACAATTACTGAATTATGCAAAAGAAATCAAATCATCTCTGAGATTAAATGTTTATCAAAAGAATACTCGTGCAATAACATTTTATCAGAGAGAACAGTTTGTTATTCGTTCCGAAATAATTGATGATAGTACTAATGAAAAGGAATTCATTATGACTTGGAGTAAATAGACAACTTCCAATTTACAGAGATAGAGGAGCGACCAAAATCGTTCCTTTTTACTCTCCACAGAAAGATAAGCTGATTATGAATTGGATTTATTTATGGGGTACAGCACAGATAAGTTATCAATTCCAATTGATAAAACCTTTTTACAAGAATACTGAGGATGAAAAGATATAATGGAAAAATATGAGTTAAACCTTCAAGTGCGTCAGATAGATGATAGAAAAGTACTGAAAATGTTAAGTCCTGTGTTTATATGGGCAATTTCCGGTTTCGTTTTATTGGCATTAGTCTGTAATGCTCCGCAAGCTGTTGCTATACCTGCTGTTTTGCTGATGATAATAGACTTTGTGATGATTATACCGATATTCATTATTCTCTGTAAAAAAATGGCTGAAAACCGAAAAAGTCAGGTTAAGACCATAAACGCAGAGTTTGAGGTTAAAGGTGATAAAATTTATCTAAACGGTCGTGAGATAGTCATTACATTTTTTCACGCTAAAGATGGATTTAGTGTTATGGCGGTTTCCATGCTGTTTGATAAATTTAGCGGTTATGCATTGATGGATACAGAAATTAAGGCCTTTGTGAAATTTGCGATGGAAAACAGATTACCAATAAACATAACAGGAAATATTTATCCGAAAAATAAATAATTATCCCTTCACCGCATTCCTCGTCTGCCTGTAAATCTCCAGCCGTGACAGCGATTTCGGACTATTATTAGTCTGATTCACTGTGCGGCTGTTGTCATTATTGTAGTAGTTGTTAACAACAGAACTTTCAGAAGAACCGTTCATAATAACCCCTGTCATACCGTCCATTTTATAGTTAAGCTCAGAAGTGAGCGAAAGTTTCATAGTATCAGCAACACCGGATACCGCCTTTGCCACAACCTTTTTGCTTTTTATTATGCCATCCGCAAGTCCCTGCATGAAGTCAGGCATCCAGCTTTCGTATTCAGTCAGCGGACCTACATCAGGAACAGAAAAGTGCAGATAACTTCTGATTGTATCGGCAACATTGGTACAGGCATCAGAAATCCAGCTGATACAGCTTTTGATACCGTCAACAATACCGCTGATAATATCCTTGCCCCAGTTAAAAGCGTCACTGGCAAGTCCCTTTACAAAGTTTACAGCCTTATCAAATCCGCCCTTTATTGTATCGTAAATACCACCGATCGTATTTGAAACAGCAGACTTCACATTATCCCATATACTTGTGACAGTTGATTTTATGGTATTCATTACAGATGAAATCGTAGAGGAAATACTGTTCCATACAGAAGAAATGGTGTTTTTGATTCCATTTACAACACTTGAAATCGCACCGCTGATTGCATTCCAGATTGATGAGAATACAGACTTAATTGTATTCATCACACCAGAAATAAAGCCTGAAATTGCGTTCCATACCGTGGTTATAATATTTGAAATTGCATTCAAAGCTGTGGAAATCGCAGTAGAAATTGCATTCCATATTGTCTGGAAAAAGTTCTTGATTCCCTCCAGCAGTGGAGTAATAAACCCAACAATCGCATTCCATATAGCCTGTATCTTTTCAGAAATCCAATCCATGACATTGCTGATTATAATATGGATAGCCTCAAAAATGGTTTCAAACAGATACTTTAAGGCATCAAGCAACGGAGAAATGAACTCATATATTGCATTCCATATGCTTGTAATTGTATTATAAATGCTGGTAAATACGTTTGAAACTGCTGTCCATATTGCATTGAAAATGTTAGAGAAGAAATCGTGTATGCTTGTAAGGATTCCTGAAAAGAAATCATAAACTGCAGTAAAAATGGAAACTGCTGTATCATAAATGGCAGTTACTATTCCAGTAAAGAATGATGAAATTGCATTCCATGTGTTTACGAAAAAATCAGCAATTGACTGGAAGAAAGAACAAATGCTGTCCCATATACCAATGAAGAAATCCTTAATTGCCGTCCACACTTCATCCCATGAAGTGCCGAACCAACCGAGAAATACGTCTGCCGTACCTTTAAGCATATCAAAAATATTGCTGAATGTATTTACAAAGGAATCCCATATACCTACGAAAATGCCCTTTATACCATTCCAGCACTGCTCCCAGTCACCGGTAAACAGGCCAATAAACACATCAAGAAGGCTTAAAATAGTATCCGTAACAAGAGTAAAGATATTTGAGATATTCTGAAATACGCCCTCAAACATAGGTGCAAGCAGTTCACAAAGTCCGTTCCATGCGGCCTTAGCCAGTTCTCCGAAGTTTTCAAACTCAAAGCCGAGAGCGTTGACTTTGTCAACAATACCGGAAGTAAGCCTTTCGAATGTAGCTTTTATCTCTTCCCATATGGAAAGTATGTTGTTTTTGAATCCCTCGTTGGTATTCCACAGATGTACAAATGCGGCAATAAGTGCCGCTATTGCAGCAACAACTGCCACAACAGGAGCAGAAATACCACCAATTGCAGTTCCAAGAGTAGAAAAGGCGGTCTTAGCACCTGCAATCATTGTAGGAACTTTGCTGATAAAAGTCATTAAACTTCCAACTGATGATATGACTTTGCCTATAACCACCAATAAAGGACCCATTGCCGCAGCAGCAAGAGCGATTTTTACAATCGTCTGTTTTGTGGCAGGGTCCATTGCATTGAGTTTATCAATAAATGCCTGAATTTTCGTGACAATATCACGGATTACAGGCATCAGAATTTCACCGAAAGAAATAGCAAGTTCTTCAAGCTGTGATTTTAAAATAGTCAGCTGACCGCCGAGATTATTCTGCATGGTTTCAGCCATTGATAGAGATGTTCCATCACAATTTGCAATAGCACCGGACAGCTTATCAATATCCTGCGGTGCGGCATTCATAAGAGCAAGAAAGCCGGACATAGCATTCTTACCAACAAGAGCCTGTGCTGCACTTGCTTTTTCTGATTCTGTCATCTGATTAAAAGCGATACGGCAGTCTGCAAGAATATCGGAAAGTTCTCTCATTGAGCCGTCCTGATTAGTGGTTGCAATCTCCATTTCTCCGAAGGTTTCAGAGCAGAATTTCACATCACCGGAAAGTGCTGTCATAATGGAACGCATTGATGTACCGGACTGCGTTGATTTGATACCTGCATTAGCCATAAGACCGAGAGCCTCAGCCGTATCTTCACAGGAAAAACCTAAGGCACCTGCGATAGGAGCACAATACTTGAATGATTCACCAAGCATTGATACATTTGTATTTGCGTTACTTGATGCGGCTGCGAGAACATCAGCAAAATGACCGCTGTCAGCGGCTGATAATCCAAAAGCTGTAAGAGCGTCTGTAACAATATCGGAGGTTGTAGCCAGGTCTTCACCAGATGCGGCGGCAAGGTTCATGATACCGTCAATGCCCGACAGCATATCGTTTGTTTTCCAGCCTGCCATAGCCATATAGTTCATAGCCTCGGCGGCTTCTGATGCTGAAAACTTTGTTTTAGAACCCATTTCACGAGCTTTGTCACGCAGTGCATCGAGATCATCACCTGTTGCCCCTGATACTGCGGCAACCTTTGACATAGCAGAATCAAAGTCAGCAGCAGTCTTTACAGCCGCTGTACCTGCCGCCATAATCGGAACAGTAACATGGGTGGTCAGCTTACCGCCTACATCAGAAATCTTGTCGCCTACATTCTGTAAAACTTCTCCAGCCGCACCAATTTTACTGAGAGAATCTGACGCTTTATTGGCTTCACTTTCAAGATTGCGAAGTTCCTGTTCGGTTTCAATAATTTCACGCTGAAGTGCATCGTACTGTTCCTGGGTGATATCACCTTTGGCAAGTGCAGCGTTTGCTTGTTCTGCAGCAGTTTTCAGCGTTGCAAGTTTATCCTTTGTAGCAGAAATGCTGTCAGCTAAAAGTTTCTGTTTCTGTGAAAGGAGTTCTGTGTTCTTTGGGTCAAGTTTCAGAAGTTTCTCGACATCTTTCAGCTGTGTCTGAGTGTTCTTTATGGTTTTGTTGACGCCTTCAAGAGCCTTGGATAAACGGGTTGTATCACCGCCGATTTCGACTGTAATGCCTTTTATTCTGTTTGCCATTGTGATTTCACCTCCTTGTCAGGATATAAAAAAGCAGCCCCGAAGGACTGCTGAATGTGTATTTAGTTATTACCGAATGGGAATTTGTCACTTTACTCAAACCCCATAGCTGTTTTGACAATATTCATTTTCTCTGTTCCTATAAGATTTTCTAATAGAACAAATGCAACTTCGGGTGCGGTCTGAGGGCAATATGATGTGATTATATTATCCGTTTTAACTACAGGCAAATTAACAATTTCAACTCCATATTCTGCAAGTTGTTTTTGACGTTGCCCATTGTTCAGATGATAAGTTGTGGCTTTTTTGCCTGTTAAAATGCCGCTGTAACCAAGTGCAAGTGCTCCAACACATACTGTTGCAATCATTTTATTCTTATCATTGAATTTTCTAATGATATCAGCTAATTCTTCTGAAAAGGCTTCTTCATAAAATCCAAACTCTTCAAAACCACCGGGGATAGCCAATGCATCATATTCCTCCACGCTAATATCTTTTAGCAGTACATCAACAGTTACCGGTACATTAAATGCGCTTATAACAGTTTTTTGAAAACCGCAGGTCACTACATCAACATCATAAAGGAAATCATTTCTTGCCCAGCCCATAATATCAATGAATACACTTGCCTCCATTGTTTCAAACCCTTTTGCAAGAAATAAAAGAATTTTCATAACCCCACACCTCCAAAATCCGATTTATATGAGAAAACATTCTGCTTTTTCTACACCAAAATTATATCATAGATGGTAGGAAAAGTCAATCAGAACGCATCAAAATCACTTTGCGAAGCAAGTTCATGCCAACCGGAATAATCATCGTTTTCACGTTCCGTAAACATATCATTTATTAAACCAATAGTCAGCAAATCCAGCTCGGTCATCGAAAGACCGAGCTGTTTGCATCTTAGGAGAAATAGCGGAGTAGTCATCGGTCGGTCAGTCGGGCGATGTTTTTTTTAGACTCAACCTGCACAGCAGTATTGAGCCCCCACAGTTCAATAAGCTGTGGAAGAATCTCATAAATACTGAATGTGTTGAACCTTTCAAGGAAATCATCTGGGCTGTCGGGAACATTTTCTGGGTCAGCGTGTTTCGCCATGATGTATGCGATGTTCTCGAAAACCTCAAGGCTTTCAATATCAAGTTCACTCTTGTTTTCATCGCCCTCTTCAACATCGGTTTTAAGTGATGCGAAGTCCTTGTAAATATCCCTGTGAAATTTCAGACGGTAAAGGCGAGGTACAGCTGCACTTGCCTTGAAAGGTACTTCAATACCATCGATTGTAATATTTTTCTTGATAGCCATAGCTGTACCTCCTTATGAAGTCTTAGTTGTAGTGGTTGTTTTTGGTTCTGTGTTTGGATTGTAAGGCATCTTGAACCAGTTATTGTAAACTGTATCCGAAGTGCTTTCGGTTGTTTTTGACTTTACAAGACCTGTCGGCAAAGGTGTAGCCTTCAAAGTCAGCTTTTCGGTCTTAACTTCCGTACTTTCCTCGGTAGTTGATGATTCCGTGGCAGGACGTGAAGCAGAGCAGCAGTACATAACGTGTCTGATGTGGTGCTTGTCACCAAGGAACTCAAACATAAGAGCAAACTGCGAAAGTTCGCCATCATTCTTTTCAACCAGTACCCCATTGTTATCAAGGATTTCACCCAGAATTTCTGTTGCAAATTCTGTTGTAATAAGGGCAATTTCCAAGTCACCTGTGTAACCTGCATTATTATTGATAACATAATAAACACCGTTATCGGCATAGAAATTTTCTGCCTCGCCGTTTGCATCAATGGAAAGGCTTACAGCACCGGGCAGATGCTTTGAGGGTCCGTATGCAGGCACTGTCTTGTTGCCGTCCGGGTCTTCACCCCATTCAATGATTTTCGCCCAGTATACACTCTGCAAACCGAATTTTACTTTATTCTTCTTACTTGCCATAGGTTATACCTCCGTTTCGTATAGCACTTCATAGAGTTTTTCCGACTCTATCCACACTTCTGATTTCGTATAATAAATCTTGTGACGTTTAAGAACCTGTTCTATCTGTGATTCAAGTTCAGGATTCTTAATGTCTGTATAAAGTTCAATATCCAGCTGTTTAAAGCTGAAATACATATAGTTGTCAGCTGAAAATGTATTCTCTCCGGGTGACAAAAAAAGCAGAAAAGGAGGTGCAGGACTTTCACCCTCTGCGAAATGATGATAGGCGAAAGGCAATCCCATTTCTTCCATAATTTCTGCTATTTGTTCGTAAGTCATGATAACGCCTCCTCGATAAGATTTTCAAGCATCTGTACTCCGTTTTCCTCTGCAGGAGCAATATGTTGTTTACCAGAAACTCTGCCGCCGCCTCGCTTTGCATGACCGTGTTCGAGTAAATGTGCAAGCTGATATCTGTTCTTTGAATGTACAGTCATTTCAAGTGAATGGCTGTTTTCTTTTGTCTTTTTTGCTGTCCAGCTTTTTGCATATGTTCCTGTTTTTTTAGGAGCATTTGCAGATATTTCCTTCTTTACAGACGTTGCAGTCTTTCGGACTGCTTTCTTCATGCTTTCATCTGTAAGGTCAGCGTATTCAGTAAGACCTTTCATGATTTCATCAGCAAGATTATCAATTGATGTCATCGAAATTGCCCGCCTTTCTTGTTTCACCCTCGATTTTCATATAGCTGTTATGGTCGTAATAAGGTGTAATTCCTGTAATGTCATAGATATTGTTTCTGAAAAGAATACGGAAAGCTGTACTGTTGATGTTAAGTGATGCAGGGCTTTGCCTTATCAGGAATTCAAGTTTCTGTACCTCTTTTGTTACTCCTGCATCAGTGGTTTCTGTCACAGATTTCGTGGTAACACTTGCCCATAATGAAAAGGTTTCTTCCCATTTTGTAATGTGGTTGCCGATTTCATCAATTACTGTTCTGTGTTCAAGAACAGTAATTCTCTGATTCAGTTTTCCGATTTCCATCAGATAACACCTTCTCTCTGTGCAAAAAGAATAGAACGTAAATTCAATGTCAGCTTTTTATAATCAGGATTACTTCGATTTTCATAAAGATACCCGAGTGCAAACAGCACAGCCGTTCGCACTGTATCTTCATTTACAGAAAAGTCCTCTTCACTCATTCTGCCAACGTCCATAACAAGCTGTTTTGATGTGGAAAGCAGATTCTGAATAAGTTTGTCGTCCTCATCATAATCCACCCTCAGATAGTTTTTCGCTTCTTTCAGCGTTATCATTTACATCACGCTTTCTTGATTGAGAGTGTCTTTACAGCTTCGGGAAGAATCAACTTGCCGTCAAGTCGCTGACTTGCAAGGAATCCTACCTGTCCGGTCATTGCAAAGAGTTCATTGAGCCTTTTGAAAGAGCGTCCCTGTCTGTCGGCAATCCAGTAATATTTGAAATCACCAAAAGCCATACATTTATTGCCTGCCTTGAGTTCAGGCACATAGCTTGAAGTCTTGTAAGGACGGTTGAGGATTGTATCTGGAACACCTGCCTGAACAGACGGATTCCAGATGTAATTGCCTGTATTGTCCTTAAGTTTGCGGAGAGCCTTGACAGTAGAGTCATTGAGAACCCACACAGCCTTTTTACGATAAGGACTTCTGAGAGAATAGAAAAGTTCCATTACATCATCAAAGGTAATTGAAGCAGATGCAGCTGTTACTCCGTCCTCTGCACCGCCTGTGGCATTGAATATACCAGTCGGTTTGCCCTTGCCGTCACCAACAAAGAATGCCTCTTCTTCCTTTGCACCGATTCTTCTTGCAAATTCACGGGCAATATATGACGGCAGGTCAAACACGCTGTCATTAAGAAGTTCCTCTGAAATTTTGATTGCAGTACCAAGTTTGAATGCGGAAAGTGATGCCTGACCGAATGTATCATCGGAGAGAGTATACTGCTGTTCCTCGTCCATCCATACGGCTTCACCCTTTGATGTGACAATCGGAATCTTGCGGTCACCGTTGGAAGTTTTAATAACAGTTGCCATCTGACGGAAAATGCTTTCTTCCTCAAGAGCCTCAATAAGTTTTCTTTCGAACTCATCAGGAACAAGATAACCGCCCTCTGCATCAGTTCCGATATGCAGGTCATTATTGACATCAATCCAGTTGCGGTTTCTGATACTGTTCCAGAAAGCATTCTTGTAGCTGTCACTTGCTGTACCTGTCTTTTCGGTTAAAGTTGGTGTTGCAGGCTTGCCGAGAACAGGTGTTGAAGTAGCCTTGTTCATTTCAGCCTCAATTTCAGCCTGTCTTTCAAGACGCTGAATTTCCTTGCCAAGGTCAACAATGGTCTTTTCCATTGCATCGTATGTTTTTGAATCCTCTTCACTGAGAACGCCGTTTGCATTTCTCTTGCTGTCGAGGAAATCACGGGCTGTATCCCATGCCTTTGCTCTCTTTTCTCTGAGTTCTTTAATAGTCATAGTTAAAAAATCCTCCTCAATATTTTAAAAGTGCCAGTCTTTTATCAAGCTGGTCTATTGGCGTACCTTTGACGGATTCTGCCGTTGCGGATACTTTGGATAAAAATGCAGTCATATTCTTTGATTTTGAATATGTCATTGCTGTAAGAGAATCTTCTTCTTTTTCCTCTTCCTGCTTTTCTTCCTCTTCTTCCTTTTCAGGAATAAATGGAGTCTTTTTATCTGCAAAGAGAATACCGTCCACAAAACCCATTTCATGAGCCTTTTTAGCATTGAGCCAGGTTTCATCTGACATCATCTTTGCTATCTTGTTTCGGCTTAGATGAGATTTGGTTTCATAAGCGTTGATGATTGATTCCTTGACTTCCTCTAAAAGTGTAATAGCCTTTTCCATATCTGCCTTATTGCCCATAGCACAAGTGCTGGGGTCGTGAATCATCATCATGGCAGTCGGTGCGATAAGAGTTTCATCACCTGCCATTGCCACAACAGATGCAGCAGAGGCGGCAATGCCGTCAATCTTAACAGTAACCTTGCCTTTATGATTTTTCAGCATAGAGTAAATCTGACTTGCGGCAAACACATCTCCGCCGGGGCTGTTCAGCCAGACTGTCAGATTTCCGCTGACTTTTGAAAGTTCATCACGGAACAGGGCAGGTGTTATTTCATCGCCCCACCATGTATCTTCCGATATAGGTCCGTTAAACAGAAGTTCTGTTTCCGAGGTATCTTCATTTTTCACAAAGTTCCAGAATTTCTTCATTCGGTTTCTTCCTCCTTTACTGGATTTTGATTTGCAAATGCCCCTGCATCTGCAAGTTTCGTAAATGAACCATTTACAAGATAGAGATTTCCGCCTTCTTCGTCAGGAATCATATTCATATCTTCCATTTCACGAATATCGTTAGCGGACATCCAGCCGTTCTGTCTTGCTGTTGCATAGCCTTGCATACGGCTTGCGTAATCTCCACGCAGAAGCCCGTCAACATTGAATTTGATGAAATACTTGCCTTTCTCTGAATCTGAAAGTAATGCTTTCATAAGTCCCTGTTCCCAACGTACAATCCAAGGGTCAAGGCTGTATTTCACGAAATCAAGTGACAGATGTTCCACGTTTGAAAATGTGGCATGGTCAAGGTCGCCAATCATATGGAGAGGTACTCTGTATAACCTTGCGATTTCTTCAATCTGAAACTTTCTGGTTTCAAGGAACTGAGCCTCATTATTCGGAATTGCAATGGGAGTGAACTTCATGCCCTCTTCCAAAACTGCAACTTTATGGGCGTTTCTGCCGCCATAGGCTCTCTGCCATGCGTCACGCACACGCTCCGGATTTTTTATAACTCCTGGGTGTTCAAGTACACCGCTTGGAGATGCTCCGTTTCCGAAAAATGACGCACCATACTCCTCGCAGGCTATAGAAATACCGATTGCATTTTTAGCAAGTGCAATCGGAGAATATCCTACCAATCCATCAAATCCAAGTCCTGGAATATGCAGTACTTCGTCGGCGTAGAGAACAATGTCACCTTGTTCTTTCATATTCGGATTGGCTTCATCGTAGCGGCTGTAAATATATATCAAGCGGTTTTTATCGTCACGGTCAACTTTCATCTTGTCGGGCATCAATAGATACAGTCCTAAAACATCACCTCTGCCGTTTCGGATAATCTGTGCATAGGCATTGCCATAAATCAGCAGATGTGACATTAAGGTTTCCCTGAAAATAAATGATGTCATTTCAGGATTAGGCTGGTCGTGGAGCAAAAAGTAAAGCGGGTGCTGCGGCACTCGCTCTTTTCCTTTATCGTTGTATTTGTACACATGAAGCGGTAATTGTGCGATAGCCTCCGACAAAACTCTCACGCAGGCATAAACCGCAATATGCTGCAAGGCTGTTCTGTCGGTTACACGTTTACCGCTGTTCGCTCGTCCGAAAAAATATGTGTAGGACGGCGAATCATAGCTGTTGGTAGGCTTATCTCTGGACTTGAATAGTCCTGTGAAAATACTCATGAGAATCACGCTCCTTTCAGATTGTTTTTTTAGTGGGATGTGATATAATTATCAAAATGATTATCGGAGGAAAATTAATGTTTTTAAGAGCAACTGATATGAATGGTGAATATTCACCAGCCTTTTTTACGATAAAATTAGATTCAAGTGAAGTCAATTACGATATGATAGACCTTATTGCAAATCCAACTTTTATTCACGAGTATATTCATTTTATGCAAGATCTAATTCTTCCATATTGTATTAGAATGAATCTGTCATACATAAGATATTTCAACGATATTTGTCAATTCGGAAAAAAAGAATCTAAGATAGAGATTCCTTTCAAGAATTGGGCTGAAGATACTAAGGAACTAAGAAAACAGTTGGATTATACATTTGGTTCAAAAAGAGATAAGAATGAAAATATTGGGATTACGTCAATAGATAAAAGTAGTTATTCTTTCAGTGGATTTGATAACCATTTAAAAATCAATAGAATAGATATAAATGTTTTCAAGTATGAAATAACATTTAAAAACAACTCGAAGTATCAATTGGGTGCACGAGATTTATTAGAGTATATTGCGCATTCTATAGAAAGAAAATATTATAATCCAGTAAACTCTTGCCCTGATTTTCCGTATAAAACGGTGGATATTTTATTTGATTACTATAATTATTCAGAAATAGAAACCGAGAAAAGAGTTTTGATAGCAGAATACTGTTTACATAATGACAACCCAATTCGATATCTAATATATAATGTGTTTGGTAATAAATTGCTAATAGATAAAATATTGAAAAATACGGTTGAAGAATTATGCGAAATTCTTCCTAAAAATCCTAATATTTCCAGTGATTTAGTACCTGTAGATTTTTATGAAAAAGAAAGAAGAAGATTATCTGAGTTTTTAAATCAGCTACAATATATATATGATTCCGACAAACTAAAAAAATGGATACATATAGTAAACGATTATTCTAAATTGAATTTTCAAGGAACTTTTGTATTTACAAATCTATTTACTATGCCCTCAATTTCTTTCAAGAGTACTTTCGCAAAAATGATAGAGGATATAGGAACGCCATTTATGATTAATAAAAATGACAAGATAATAACTATCGATAATCATACATCTTTAAACAACAGGGATTTAGCTTATTTTTTTATGGTCGAAAGATTCGTTCATTTTGCTGGACATGTTAATTCGTCATATAAAACCTGCCCCATTGCAAAATTCTGTGAGCAAAATTATGAAAAAAGTTGCTCGAAACAATATATTCTTAATCAAAATTCACCTGGATGTCCTTACAAATCTTTTCTGAAAACAAAGGGTATTGATAATATTCCTTTTGAAAAAGCACAAGACAGTAAGTGATTTTATGATTTTGTCATACTTTCTATTCATAGCACCAGCAAATCTCTCTCGTCATAAATGCTGTCGCCGGTATCGTTTCCACAGCGGATTGCACGGTCTAAAGCCATAATCATGGCAACAGCACCGTCAATTTTCTCTGTGGATTTTTCTTTGTCCGGCTTGATGTTTCCGGCAGGGTCACGTCTTATGAAAATATTATCCATCATCCAGCGGAGAACCGGGTGTCCGTTATGAGCAAGGGTCTGTTCAAGCGTTAATTTCATCAGTTCCTTGGCAGGCGGTGACATATCCTTGTATCCCTGCCCGAACTGAACCATTGTAAAACCAAGACCGTCAAGGTTCTGAGACATCTGCACAGCACCCCAACGGTCAAATGCTATTTCTTTTATGTTGAATTTCTGTCCCAGTTCATCGATGAAGTTTTCGATAAAGCCGTAGTGAACAACATTTCCCTCAGTGGTTTTAAGGTAACCCTGCCGTTCCCACACATCATAGGGAACGTGGTCACGTCTTACACGGAGTGGCAGAGTTTCTTCCGGCAACCAGAAGTATGGCAAAATATAATAATGATCGTCATCATCGGTGGGTGGAAAAACTAAAACAAAAGCAGTAATGTCAGTAGTGGAGGAGAGGTCAAGACCGCCGTAGCATACACGCCCTGCAAGGTCATCTTCATCAAAAGCTACTTTGCATATATCCCATTTCTCCATAGGCATCCAGCGGACTGCTTGCTTTACCCATTGATTCAGACGGAGCTGCCTGAAAGCATTCTCTTCTCCGGGAGTTTCTTTTGCAGAATTACATGCAGCCACAACCTTATCCATTCCGATAGTCTTATCAAGTGACGGATTTGCCTTTTTCCAGACTTTCGGGTCTGTCCAGTCCTCAGATTCATCAGCACCATAGATAACAGGATAAAAAGTCGGGTCATGTTTTCTGCCCTCAATAATATCCTTTGCCTTTTGGTGTACTTCATAGCAGATGCTGTTGGTGTCTGTTCCAGCAGTGGTGATAAGGAAATAAAGCGGCTGCATTCTTGCATCACCGGAACCCTTTGTCATTACGTCAAACAGCTTTCTGTTAGGCTGCGTATGCAATTCATCAAAGACAACTCCGTGAATGTTGAATCCGTGCTTTGAGTAAGCCTCAGCTGAAAGCACCTGATAGAAACTGTTAGTCGGAATATAAACGATACGTTTTTGTGAGGTCAGGATTTTTACACGCTTATTCAGTGCAGGACACATTCGCACCATATCGGCGGCAACATCAAAAACGATAGCAGCCTGCTGACGGTCAGCGGCACAGCCGTAAACCTCAGCTCGTTCTTCGCCGTCACCACAGGTGAGGAGCAATGCAACTGCTGCCGCAAGCTCTGACTTGCCGTTCTTCTTGGGAATTTCAATGTAGGCTGTGTTAAACTGCCGATATCCGTTAGGTTTCAGAATTCCGAAAAGGTCACGGATAATCTGTTCCTGCCAGTCAAGAAGTTCAAAGTTTTTTCCTGCCCATGTGCCCTTTGTATGACTAAGGCACTCAATAAAAGAGACGGCATAGTCTGCCGCCTTTTTATCGTATCTTGAATCTTCAGCCATGAATTCTGTCGGCTTGTATTTTGCCACTCTATCACCACCCAACAAAAAAGACCTGCCCAAGGCAAGTCTGAATAATTTTAAGCCCCGTGGGGCAATTTTGTAATTGAGATCCTATTCCCATTGTAACCATGTTACCATACTAATTCAAGTATATCAAGCGTTAACGGAGAAATATACTGCACAAACATTACAGCTGTATTTTGTGTACTATATATCTTCGGTACGAGCCACACAGCCCCATTGCTGAGGCTGTGTTTTGAGAGTGGGAAGGGCATTATCTGCCCGTTTCGCATTCCCATTCAAATTCTGCCCATGCAGTGTATTCATCTTCAAAAAGGGCATCGTCGTCAATGTAGTCATCTTCGTATTCAATGCTGTCGATTTCTTCAAATGTCGTTCCGTTTTCCTCTGCATCTTCTTTTGCAAATTCTTCTGCGTTTTTCTTAATCCAGGCTTTGAACTCCTCATCGTCCATGTGGTCATCGTTTTCAATCTCAAGTTCGTATTCGTACTCGCTGTCCACCCAGGTGATGATTGCCTTTGTGATTTCGGTTCTTTCGTTCCAGTCTGTTCTCCAAGCCTTTGCTCTTGCCTTTGCGATTCCGTATGATACCATTTTAATTTCCTCCGTTTTTTGTTTGTTTTCGCTTGGTTTCCCTTGCGTTGTGTACATATTACCGCATAGTGTGAATAATAGCAACCCGCTAAATTTACAGAAGATAAGGCTGTATATTTGGCGAATAATTGTGTAATATACAGTCTTGAAGTATTTGATTTTCTATGGTAATATACAGTACAATGAAAGAGTGGTCTCTTTGCGAAACCGCCCCACTGGAAGTAAAAAAGCAAGCGTCACATTGAAGTATGCGGCACTTGCTTTTAGTATTTGGTAATCATACGAAATCGTTAATTCTTGCCGCTGTGGGGCAACGTGTGGATGTCATTTCCTTATTACAACCGGCATAAGACCGTTAGGCGTAGGAACGAAAAGTTCAATGTTCCAGAAACGTCGTTTGTACTTTTCAATGAGTTCAGCGGAAAGGTCTGTGAAGTCTTCCTTGCCAAGTCCTGCAATAAAGAATGTGCCTTTGATGACATCGTGGATTTCAGGAAGAAGTCTGTTCCACTGAGTATCGGATTTCAGTTTAGCCTCTTCATCGGCAATTAAAGCTACTTTATCTTCCCAAGGATAAATTGCCTGAATGTAACCGCCGACTGTCTTCTGAAGTGATTCAAGGCTTCCGTCAATGTCGGTTTCTCTTGGGTGCTTTCCCGGTTCAATAATAAGTATGTGCATGGCTTTTCCTTTCTGAGCCTGCGTGGGGCAGTTTCATCTGCCCCTTGGCTCTTTAGCTTTAGTTCAGGTGGATTCGGATTGCAGGGTATTCTTTGTCCTTGCCCCAAATGTCCGGTCTGCTTACTTTGCAAAGGCCCTCAATGGTGCAGCCCTGACTTGCAAGTTTATGAAGGTTTTCAAGAAGTGCTGTGCTTGTTTCTGTAACTGCTATGGTTTCAATTCCTGCCTCTCTCATGGTCTTCACAAAATCGCTCATGTCCGTTGTCCAGGGAAGTTCATTGCATTCAAACTCGCTGCTGTTGTGGTTAAGGTTGAATTCGTAAGTCCAGTAGGCTTCAAGTGTTCCTCGGCTCAGATTCTTTGCATCGTTCTCTCTGAGGTTTTCAAAGTAGGTTTTAATCTGTTCGGTCATTTTGATTTTCCTCCGTTTTTCGTTGTTTTCGCTTGGTTTCCCTTGCGTTGTGTAGTATATTACCGCATATCAAGGGGATAGTCAACAACATCTGCGATAATAAATGTAACAAACATAAAGCGGATTTCGGAGGCTGTTATTGTGTAGAATATGACGGCAACACAAAGCCGCCTGTGTGGCTCGTGTGGGGCGGTATTTCAAAAGGGATAACTTTGCGGAGAAATTCCTTAATGCCCACACAACCGAACGTGGCGGCTTATGTGAGATTATTCAGTTGTATTACGGTGAATTATGCTTACGATTTTGTCCTGTTCTTCTTTTGAAATTCCGATGCTTTCCAGAGCCTCTCTTGTTCCGCAGTCGGGACATATCAGCATTTCATTATCGGTTCTTGAAAGGGCGGGTCTTTCCGTGTAGATACAACCGCACTTCGGACAGGTTCTTTCAGTTATGGTCTCTGCTTTCATATTCACTTCACTCCTCTGACACTTTTTTCATAGGCTTCATCAAGGTATTTGTAATCAAATCCAAAAACAGCATATCCGAATCGGCAGGTGTTGACATACATTGAAGTCGGAATTCCCAGCCTGCGTTCTTCGTGCATTATGTACACGAAAGCCTTTATCCTTTTTCCTGAACCTTTAAGCTGAAGTTCCATTTCAGTTTTGTAGTAGAAATTCGGATAGCCCTCATAGGCATCAAGCCTTTTTTCATCATCGGCTGTGACTTCCCAGACTGCAACAGGAACAATGCCACCTTTTTTCTTTTCAATGGTGAGGTAGGAGCCTGTCTTGCTGCCTTTGTACAGAAGTTCATAATCC
>Ga0255345_1003661_pt1 | contig 17670 bp, 15 predicted proteins | sample wastewater_treat_6_FD_192415 | JGI IMG/M metagenome (GOLD analysis project Ga0255345, IMG submission 192415) | Wastewater microbial communities from Lulu Island WWTP, Vancouver, Canada - plant20 | ecosystem: Engineered > WWTP > Wastewater > Unclassified | place: Canada: Vancouver, British... | reverse complement strand
TCAGGCCTGCTAAAATTAATTTTTCCCCATAAAGATGTCGATACTATCCAGGTAGACGAACTCAAAATGTGTCTTGACATCGCTGTGGAAGCACGGCAGATTATATACGACCAGATGGCAGTCATAAGTCCTGGTGAGTATTCAAGTCACCTGATTACACCGAGAATCAGAGGTTGAGGTGAACAAAGAGAGTCAACGCAGAAAGATTCTAAGCTTTTTCGACAAGAAAGCAAACAAGGATATAGATAGCTTTTGCATCTACCAATGGATAGAAAGATGTCATTTTCACGGGTGGTGGACTCTTGCGGTTGATTTAGGGGCTCATGTGCCACCCAATTCTCTTAACAAGGATTACCATAGAAGGCTTGATTTCATTCTGAGAGAGTGTAGGGAAAAAAGTGGCGAAAGATTAAAGCTTAGCCATTCCGTTGAAAGAGATGGGCATAAGGTATATGTGAGATTTGAAGCAACACAACACTTTAGGAACCGTGACCTAACCCACACCTTGGTTCGTGGTTTTCGTTTGGAGGGCAGAGAGTACAGGGCTGATTCTCACAAGGATGTATTTGTGAAGATTATTCAGATGGCGTTTAACCGCCATCCAGAGGCCAAAGACAAAGTATTAACGCTTAGAGGGATTAAAAGAAAGTACTTTTCACGAGATAAACGAGACCTTTCTGACCAATGCGAGCTCATAACTGGTTCTCAGATCTGGGTTGAGTTACAACAAAACGCCAACAAGCTTTATACTCTGGGGAAAGAGGTCTTAAGGCTTTTTGGCATGGATTACCGTTCGTTTGAGATCTTGACGGCAGGATCTTCTCGACGACCAGAATGAATAAAGATAGCCAACATAAAAAGATAAAAAGATTTTTAAAGGGAAAAGGGGCAAATGATGTTGACCCTTTTTGTATCTATCAATGGATTGATCGTTCTTATTATGAATGTTGGTATGATATTGCAATTAGTTTGTCAGCTCACTTACCACCAAACTCGCTCGACGAAAACTATCAAAAAAGACTAAATTTTCTTTTAGTTGAATGTAGGGCAAAACTTAAGGAGGCAAAAACTAACATAGAACAATTTCAAAAAGAAGTGGAGTCTGTGTTTGAAGAGTACAATATTGAAGATCCAAAAAATAGGAAACGAATCATTAGACAGATATTTAAAGAAGCAGGATTTAAAGTTGTTTTTTCAAAAATAGAAGATTCCGGAGATTCTCCCAACTATTGAAAAAGCCGGATATTTAAGATGTTTAATTAAAAAGCTGAAACTTAGTTAATTTGTAATCCAATGAATAGCGAAAAACAAAAAAAACAAATTATTAAGTTTTTAAAAGGTAATGAAAAAAAATATGTCGATGTGTTTTGTATTTACCAGTGGATTGATCGCTGTTATTTTCAAAAGTGGTGGAACTTAGCTTTAAAGCTTGAACCTTACATACCACCAAATTCATTGAAGGAACAATACCATAAAAGATTGGAATTCCTTTTGGCTGAATGTAGAAAAAATAGCATTTCTGAATATTCTAAAGAAATAAACGAAGACATGTCGGTGTACCTGCCATTAAATATAATCACCAATGTTAAGCAAAAAGAAAATCATTCGATAAGAGAGCTCATAATTGAAGGAATAGCAAGGGTTGTAATGAAGCTGGATCCTACAATTCATGTTAATAATTACAAAGGATGGGTTTTGCGTGTTGCTTCTGGTAAGGCCGGCCTTACTATTGAATCGTGGATGTACAAATCGCTTTCTTTTTTTGTTGGAGTCACAGCAAGTGGCAGAAAAGCAAAAGACACGATACTAAGCATTCTTAAAACAAATAATGAATTTATAATAAGTTCAATCGGGCACTCTTTTTCAATAAAAGGTGGGAATAAAAATCCGGATAGCATTTGGATAGAATCTGAAATAATATATGATAAAAATAAACAGTTGGTAGAAATAATAGAAGTGCTTGCCTCGGAATATTTTAGCGCAATCAACTTATTTAGCTCTCTTATAAAAAGATATTAATAAAAAGACTGTTGCACTGTCTGAAAAGTGGGGCGCAATAAGAGGGGTTTGCTTTAATATTTCAATTATTAACATTAGGTGTCTTTCGTTGCCCCTTTAATTATGCCGTGTTACAATATTTCATCCCGACTTCGACAGTTTACCTTGTCTAATTTAGCCTAACTATGCCAAATGATTAAAGGTGAATTTGCAGTTGAATATGTAGTGCCCCAAACAATGTTATTTGTTGACATTATTTTCTGTTCTGATATAATGTTTTTATGTTTGTTCGAATAAAACAAAAATCTAATGGTAAAAAATCTGTCCAGATAGTTGAATCCTACAGAAGATCCGACAAGGTGTCTATTCCGATCTATTCGAACACTAATTCCGATTTTATCCGAACGGCTTTTTTATGATCCTTTCTCTGCCGTCTCTACTTTATAAAAGTGTTCGACCCTATGTCAAGCCTGAATATATTTTTCTCATAGAATCTTCACCTCCTTTCAGTATAATCTTATGGGCATTATGGACGATCCTGTCGCATATGGCATCTGCAAGGGTAGGTTCTCCTATAATGTCGTGCCATGTGTCTATCGGGAACTGAGATGCAATTATGGTTGACCGCACTCCATGCCTGTCCTCCATGATTTCAAGAAAGTTTCTTCTTTCATCATCGGTGAAGGGATTTATCCCCCAGTCATCGATGATAAGGAGCCGTATCCTCTGAAGTCTGGACAGGAATTTTACAAAGCTTCCGTCGGCTTTTGCTATTTTCAGTTCCTGAGCCAACCTCGGCAATCTTACATACATGGTGCGTATGCCATATCTGACGGCGCTGTTGCCCAAAGCACATGCAATATACGTTTTGCCCGATCCGGTAGGTCCGACGATGATGACATTCTGATGGGAACGTATCCATTCACTTTGGGATAATTTAAGGATTACGTCTTTTGACAACCCCCTCCTGGTTCTGAAGTCTATATCCTCAAAACAGGCGTTTTGATGCCTTAAATGGGCATGGGAAAGAAGGATTTTCAGCTGACGATTTTCTCGTGATAGTTTTTCACTATCAACAAGGATACCCAGGCGCTCTTCAAAACTTAAGTCTTTGTATGCATGGTTGTTCATCTGTTCTTTAAGTCCTTCCGCCATGCCTGACAGCTTCATTGCAATGAGTTTTTCGATGGTCGCCGCAATCATGAGTTGCCTCCCGGTAGTACTCATTACCTCTTATGTTGGTATGAAGGGGGACAATCTTTTTCGTTTCACCATTTGTTGCTGAACATTCCAGCCCCATCTGCAGGAGGGATTTTACGCTTTTGTAATTGTATGCCTCTATCTCGAGCGCCCTTTTACATGCCTTTTCCACCCGTTCGGGAGAATATGCCTTTGATAGTCTTATAATACCGAGGCAGCTGCGAAAGCCATGTTCAGGGTGTACCCTGTGGTTCATGATTTCTTCCATGAGGGTTCTTGTATTAGGTCCTATCTTATGTCCCCACAGTTTTATCCGTGCAGGGGTCCATTCGAGGTATTGCCTGTGTTCTGCCGGCATATGAAGGTTCTCGGTAACAAATGCCCCCGGCTTATTCATTTTTATATGAGAAGCAACCCTTTTCCCTTTATGGTACATCTCTACCATGGTGCCGGTATCCATAACATCCAGGGTTTCTCCTATTAAGGTATAGGGAACGCTGTAATATGTTTTTTCTACCTTCACATGGTAATCGATATGCACTTTCGCCTTTGTCCATGAGGCAATAATAAACTTTTCCGATGGGAGAGGCTTTAAAGCAGGCTTTTCGATTACAACAAAAAGATCATAACGGGATTTGTTTATCACCGCCATAGGTCTTCTGTTGAGTTTTGCGGTTTCTTCCAATATGGCTTCATTTAATTCTATAAGACTGAAAAAGGTTCTGTTTCGGAATGCTGCAAGGATTCTTCTTTGTGCCTGAAGAACGGCGTTTTCCACTTTGGCCTTGTCTTTTGGTTTTGCAACTCTTGTGGGGATGACGGCGATATGGTAGTGTTCAGCCATTGCCGCAAGGATTTTGTTGATCTCCGGATCGTAGTAGCATGCATGGGTAACGCCGGCCTTCAGGTTGTCGATAATGAGACATTCGGAACATCCTCCGTAAAACTCAAATGCCTTTATAGTGCATTTGATAAAGTTCCCGGTAGTCTGATCTGGCACGGCATATGCGAATATATAGGAGCTTGCCCCCAATGCGGAGACAAACAATTCCGCCTCTTTTATTTCTCCTGTTGCTGGGTCCTGATAATGGGGCTTATCCCCGGAGAAGTCGACGAACATCTTTTCTCCTGCCTTATGGGTGATGCGCATGACAGGGTCCGCCTTTTTCTTCCATTCATGATACAATTGGTAAAACTGGCTTTTTTCATACCCGTCGGGGTTATCCCTTTTGTATTCCTCATGAAGCAATTGAAGGGTTACGCCTTTCTTCTTGAGTTCTCCGGCGATATGCACAAAGTCAGGCAGAGGTTTTAGCGAAGGCCTTGCTCCTTTCGGGAATATGAGTTCAGAGAGGGTATCTTCGTCTGTCTCGCAAATTTCTTTATAGGTGGCCCCGAGCTCTTTAAACTTTTCTACATAGGTTGATGCGGTTGAAGTTGATATATTGCATGCCCGGGCAATAGGACGAATACCAAGGTTGCATTCAAAAAGCAGCCTGGCAATTTCTTTCAGTTTTTTCATTGATGTCTTCCTCCCTTTCTTTTTCACCTACACACCCTCCGGTATTTTTTGGAGGCAGTGTATCATGTCAGGCAGGGGGAAGAATCATGGTGTTTTTTGCATAAATGGATATTCCGGTAAAACACAAAAAGTGTTCGATTAAAACCGGAATTGGTGTTCGGATATCACCGGAATCGATGTTCGACCTTTTTCGGAATTGGTGTTCGAGGTTGGGTGGAATTTACACTATCGTCCTGCTGAGAAGAAACAACATCGAATCTAAAGAATTGAGAGAACTTGAAATAAAATCCTTGAGCGCCGAATCGATTGACTCTCTGAGGGGCTATGAAGGCACGGCCGCGAGAATATATTTTTCAGAATTCGCGCACCTTGTCGAACCTTTCGCGTTTAGGGGCAGGGTATACCATCCGCCGGACGGCCCCGTCAATGTGATGCTTTCTCTCGGATACACAATGCTCTACAACAGGATTGCCACGATGCTGAAGGATAAGGGGTTTAACGCAAGAATAGGCTTTTACCATAAAGGCAGGGGTGCCCACAACGCCCTTGCGTCAGATCTCCTGGAGGAACTCAGGCATATCGTTGAAAGGATTGTCCTGTCGCTGATACATCTCAACGAGATTTCCGCGAGCGATTTTTCTGTGATCAAAAGGAAAAACACTGATGTCTGCAGGATGGAGGGAGAGGGTTTCAGAAAATATGTCAGGCGATTCGAAAAGACAATGGCGCAGAAGGCATCCTACTATGGCGGTGGAAAGATGAGCTATAACGCCTACCTTGATGAGATGGCAGGCAGTCTGAAGCGCTCATTCAAACTCAATATACCGTATAAAGCGATGAGGATAGATTGATATGACATGCATTGTTTCATACGATATCGAGAGCGACAGCGTCCGAAACAGGCTCTCGCGCTTCCTTGAGAAAAAAACAGATGGTCAGACCGTTCCCGCTCAAGCATATTCTGTGAGATGATCAACACAGTGAAAACCATGCCATCTCTTAAATTATTCAGCATTAACATACGTTAGTTCGATGGAAAATGGTGTGTTTAAGGGATCTCTTTGAATTGTTTATTATAAGTATTATTGGTGTGCACAAAATTGCACATCGGTCAACCCCTGAGCAATTCTTGCTCTCGCGACTGGCGGTCAGCTTTTTGGAGAATTTTACACAGTTTATTTTCGGTGGGTCGATGATGGTTGACAACAATTTGAGCCACATTTTCTGTCCAGTGTCGATGTGCATCAAAAAAACATTGACAAACAAAACGAGAACTACTGAGCGGATGGCTTGCAAATGTATATGGGTCTCCAAATATTGGGAGTTTGCCAATGTCGTGTGCAAGAGCGGCAGCAATCACCATCGTCATGTTTATTTCTTTGTCGCAGGACGAGGTCTTTCTCACAATTTCAATTGCGATCCTCGCAACGTTGCTGGAATGCTCTATTAGGCTGACCCGCGAGAGCACATCCCAAGCAGACAGGTCAAAAGATTTGTTTTTGTGCAACACCCTGACGGAAGGACAGTGACCGTGTTTGAGCAACATTTCAAACAAACCATTAATGCCTTCAAGTGCCTGGTGTTTTGCAAATTGTGCTTGATATGGAAGTACGAGAATGTCATATAAGCGATTTTTTATCATAAGGTAAAATGTGATTGTGGTCGGAAAATGATTACTTGAATGAAGAGGGGATAATTTGCTCTATGATTCTTAGGTAACCGGTTTTCCTCGACTCAATTTTGTATGGCTCCCCGAATAGTTCAATTGGGAGCGGCAGGAGATAAATTGTTTTATTTTTCATGTGTTTGTGTGAGTAAGATATTTCGAAGTGTCTCCCGAAGTAACCCTCGCCAATACCCGTGATTAACCCATCTTTTCTTATTATCTTAACCATATCCAGCAGGACATTTTTTCTATCTGGTGTTCGATAAAATCTGAGGTCTATTGCCCTTTTTGATGTAGCCAGGGAAAGTCCCGATCTGTGCAGGCAGTCAGGCGTAAAATAAACAAGGCTTTTATAGCTTACGGACTGGATTTGCCCTTCGTGCAGTACATTTATGGTTTCAGAGAGTTTTTGCAAAAATTCATCTGTCTTAAACCACGCCTGCATTGCATCGTAGGATATCAAGTTTGAGAATGAAGAGTGTTCAAGCCGTCTCGCCTCGTAATCTGCCTTGCATATAATGCTTGCATTATTACTTTCAATGGGCGTCTCGTGGTGCATGTTGATATTTTCATAAATAGTGTCAGCCCATCCAGGTTGTCTGTTTCTTATAATTTCACGTCCTATCATGGCACTCAATTTGGCATGATCGATTTTTTTGAATCGTGGAATATGGATAAAAAGTTTGCCAATGTCATGGCAAAGAGTTTCTAACAACAGCATTAGGGTTGGTATGCCTGAATAAAGGAGTGGCTTTGCTTTTGTTAATTCACTAACGTAATGAGCTACATAAAAGGTGTGCTCAATTAGAGTCACATTTTTAAATACACTTGCGATATCGGCAAAATCGCATGATTCCCGGTCGTATTTGTTTTTGTCCATAATTGAAGGGTAGCTTTTATTAAGAACAAGTAAACGGAAAAGATTGTAAACTAAATCATAAATGCCGGCTTTTAATAAACCTTCACGATGAGGGGCAATATATGTCTGCCAGTATCGATTTAAATATGCGTCTCCTGCAACCATTCCTCTAACATCTTCATCAACTTGATGCGGTTCAGCTTTATGATCGAGAACATCCAACAGGGATGAGTCGATAGTGATTTCTGACCTTGCCTTAACTGGTTTCTTTTGTGATGGTGATTCGTTGTTCATTAAATAATCAATCTTTGTTTTTTTTCTACCCCTTGCTATTTGCATCCTCCTCCTATTTTTAATCTTTTTCGCCAAATCGATTAAAAAGATCTTGCTGACTGTGGATTTGGTAATCCTTCTAAAGTCAGAAGCAACACGTGATGGAGTGTGATCCGGATATTGCTCGAATCTGCCCATCATCCATTTTTCAATTAGATTGTTGTATCCCCCATAGCCGCTTCTTTGGGTCTTCTTGGTCATTAGCTTTTCGCCGTATAGATGATGAAGACATTCAGCTATAACCAGTTGAAGCGAATTTGGGTCATCCTTAATGCTTTCTATGATTGATTTCAAATAAGATGTGTTTTGCATTTACTAAATTTTGAAAAGATAATAAAACTGGATTAATGGAATATGGCTATGACTATTTTTTTTGTGTGTGAATTTGTGTGAGAAAAACTTTCCAAATGTTGCTAAAGCTTGCTAAAGCTTGGAATATCTGCTAAGATAATCATCAATGATTCTATATAGTTCCCTAATTTGAGGAGGTTAGGAAACATAGGGGTAATGACTTAAAAATCCCTCGGTCCTCGCGACTGTACGAGTTCGATTCTCGTCCCAGGCATTTGTTTTTATTGATACATTTGCTCTTACCATCTTAACTATTCACTGCTAATTTAAGTGCCGTGTGAGACTCTGTGTGTGGATTTGTTGTAGCTTCCTCATACGCACGGATTGCTTCTTTTTCGGTATTCCCGATGCTGTGAAGATATATCTCGGTCGTAGTCCTGTTTTCGTGACCCAGGATGTTCTGTATAACTCCAATGGGTACATTCTGACTTGCCATAATGGATGCTCCAGAATGACGCAAGGCATGGTAGCCGAATCTCCTTACTTTTGCCTTTGTGCATAAAGTGTTCAACAGGGTTTTGCGGTATCGATATGGTCCGATCTTCGTTTCTTTGCTTTTCCAGTCCACATATACGTTGCAAAACACCCAGGGAAATGCCACATCCCTAGAAGCAAATCGCCTTGCAAGTATCTCATACAGCCTTTTTGTCATTGGAATCTTGCGAGGAGTTAAATTTCCACCCCTCTTTTTCCTGGTGTATAGAACAACATGCCCGCCCTTACCTTCAAAAAACACATCATCCCAAGTCAGTCTGTTAATCTCGTCAACACGTGCCATTGTATCACGGATTACCCACAGATAGTCTCGAACGTCTGGTGCAGCGAATGAAATAACTTTGTTGATATCTTTCACTGAAGGGATGTACCTGATCTTCTTTTCAATTGGGAAAAAGTCGATCCCTGCTGTCGGGTCAATTGAAATCACCTTTCTTTTCTTTCCAAAATTGAAAGTCGCTCTAAGATGACGCAAATCTTTGTTAGCGGCAAATACCGATGTAGTTGAACGTTTAACGAGAAATTCTTCCACCATTTGCGTTGTTATATCCTGGCATCCCAGTTTGCCCCAACGCTCAACCCACCGAATCGCCATGTAACAGTATGCTTTATAATATTCTTTTGATTTGTATGCTTTTACATAATCAAGCCTTTCGTTTACCAGCTCTAAGAATCCCATGTCGGTTCGGGTTGCTGCAACCCTCTTTTCTTTCAATTCCTCCCTTCTTTTTGATTCGGCCATTTTTGCTTCCTGTTTTGTCTTGAACCACGCTTCCGTGTACCTCTCTCCTCGCTGGGTGAAGTCGTACCTCCACCCCTTCCCCTTTTTGAAATATTGACTCATATATGTCCTCCTTTTTTGGAAAAAATAGAGAACCCCCGAGTTTCCGACCGCCCAGACACTTCCAGTTTTTATATACCCAACTGATGCTCTTGCGCAGATACTGGGCTACCTCCTCAGTGGTTAGTATATCATCTATTTGTATAATGTTTCTATCCATTCTTATTTACAGTAGGCTACCGCCGCTGACCTTTGTTAGGCCGCTAACGGAAATTTATGCAAATCATCCGCCATCAAATTGTTATTACTGTGCGTTAAATATGCTATATTATTATGATGTAATAAATTGAAAGTTATGATAAAATTATATTATATATAATATGTGACTTAGTCACAATAATTGGTAACAAAATGACTCGAAAAAGCGATGCTTTAAGACAAAAAGAGAGTAGAAGCAGAAAAAAATTGTCGGGTAAGTATGTTACTATATTTGTTCCCGCAGATGTAAAGAATACAATTGGATCGAAACCAAGCATTCTGGTCGAGTACTTTAATAGTAATTCAGAACTGATCGATATCATTCGTAAAAAAGAAGAAGAAAATGATAGGTACAGAGATAAAATGAAAGAAATAATAAAAAAAGCTAAAAAAATGCAAAAAGAACTGCGCAAAATATACAGCAATGAGTCAATGAGGAAAAAATTTAAAATCGACTTCAAAGAACAACAGTTTGAAATATCAAAAGAACCATTTATTCGTGACGGACGTGAAAATAAAAAGAATGAATTGCTTATTTTGAATAGAGATAATTTTAAAGTTCTCGAACAAAAGACATTAGCCCACATTGATATGCTGAGGGGAGAACTGGTTAAGTGTTTTGATACGTTAAAGACAGTGAGGAATAAACTAATTTCATTGACCATGCGACCTGATAATAAGACTGCTAAGGAAATGGATTTTACAGAAACAAAGTTAGTTATTAGAGAGATTAAAGCGCTCTGCTGGAATACGTGTGATAAGATGGAGTTATTTAATTTAAATGAAGAGAGAAATTTCAATGATTTAAAGAAGAGGAATACCGATTATGAAAAAAAACTATCTAAGATAATCGAATAGATATTTTAATCTGAACGTTTTTGACTACGACATTTAATATTGCGATTTATTCTTCTCAATTATTTTTCGGCTTCTTATTTGATATCTCACCATTTGGCAGAAATAATTCTATAATAGCTACTGTAGTGTCTCATAAACAACTGGATTTATAATTTCTTATTCTACCGGAACGTTTTAGTGTTGTGCAACCGGGTTGAATCTTTATCAGAGTTTGTTTGCAGCGGGCAAGTTTCTCCACGATTGATTCCACGGTTGCCATCCAGAAAATGGTTTTGGGTCTTTATTTTATGTTGCCATATAGCCTTCAATCGCATTAACAAGATCTGCGACACTGACAAAAACCTCGAGACATATCCTTTTTCCGGTCAACCCTCCGAACCAACGTTCAATCAAATTTAGCCAATTCAAAGTGGCAGGAATGAAGTGGGTTATAAAAAGTGGTGCCGTTGTGATCAGCCCAGAACTTTCTGGTGTTTTTGAGCGCTGTAATTGTTCATCACCAAATGCAGTTTAATCTCGACTGGGAATTCAACATCCAGACGTTTCAAGAATTTTAGGAACTCAAGATGACGATGTCTGGCATAGCACTGTCCGATAAATTTACCTTGCATCAATGCGAGTGCCGCAAAGAGACAGGTGGTGCCATTGCATTTGTAGTCATGGGTCATGGTTTCATGACATCCCTTTTTTAAAGGAAGTCCTGGTTGTGTAAGATCCAATGCTTGAATCTGACTTTTCTCATTAACGCAGAGCCCCAGAGAATTCTCGGGATGATTTATGAAGCGCTGTCACCACAATGCAACCGTTTTAGAATTAATCTTCATGCTCTCCGCAATATCCTTATATTTCTGACCTTTTGCTGCCGCCAATATTATCAAGCAGCATTGTGCAACCTGCTGAGGCATCCGGTGAGCGCTTACCCAGCGCTCCAATTCCAGGCGATCCGAGTCGTTTAATGTTACTGAAACAGCGTCTCGTGATGCTAATTAGGAAACATTTCATAAGAATGCTACGACAAAATATATTTTTATCGATGACATACTGCTGTCATCTGAATATGGTATACTTAAACAAATAAGAAAGAGGGGGGTTATTCATGAAATTCATCCATGCCGCCGATATCCACCTGGACAGCCCCATGCTGGGGCTCGAAAAATACGACGGCGCTCCGGTTGACGAAGCGCGGGGAGCGACGCGCAGGGCGCTTCAGAACCTTGTCGAGCTTGCAGTCCAGGAGCGTGCCGATTTTGTGCTGATTGCGGGCGATTTGTACGACGGGGACTGGAAGGACTACAACACGGGCCTGTTTTTTGTGTCTCAAATGGCTGTGCTGCGAGAAAACAATATTAAGGCGGTTATCGCAGCCGGCAACCACGATGCGGCAAGCCAGATAACCAAAAACCTGCGCTTGCCAGACAATGTCACAGTGCTTAGTACGCATAAGCCAGACACCCTTACCCTTGAAGGCGAGGGCGTCGCCATTCACGGCCAGGGGTACAGCGCCCGCGCGGTTACCGATAACCTCGCCGCATCCTATCCTAAAGCCTTCCCCGGGCTTTTGAATATAGGCGTTCTCCACACGTGCATGGATGGGCGTGAAGGGCACGAACCCTATGCGCCGTGCTCTCTTGGCGATTTGATGTCCCGAGGGTATGACTACTGGGCGCTCGGGCATGTCCACAGCCAAGAAATCGTCAGCAGATCTCCTCTGGTCGTCTTTTCCGGCAATACCCAGGGCAGAAACATACGCGAAAAAGGGGCAAAAGGCTGCATGCTGGTCTTTGTGGAAGACAACGAGATAACGGATGTTGCGTTTAAAAGCCTTGACGTGTTCAGGTGGTCTTCCCTTGAGCTTGACGTAAGCGGCGCAAAGCATATCGACGACATCTTTGATATTGCAGAAAGGGCAGTTCAGCGTGAAGCGAAAACCGTCAGCATGCCGTCTGCCGTCCGGATAAGCCTGACCGGTTCTTCGAGGCTGCACGGCATGATGCTGTCACAGGAAGAACATGTAAAAAATGGGATCAGGGCATGTGCTGTCGATGCCGGCAACGGGAACATCTGGGTTGAGAAGATCTGCTTTAACACAAAGGAGATATCGGCCCCGCCAATGACCCAGGCGGGCAGCAACGCGCTCACCGGGCTTCTTAGCTCGATTAACAGCCTGCAGTACGACGAAAAGGTGCTTCAGGAGCTGACAGACGAGCTCGCGGATCTCTTCCGCAAGCTTCCCCACGAGTATCTGAGCGACGCAGAAGCGGTTCATCCAGAGCGTAAAGAGACGCTGATCCGCGCAGCGGACGATGTCAGGCACATGCTGCTCGGCAGGATACTGTCTTCAGGAGGTGGCCGGTGAGAATAGATGAACTTGAATTCCGCTCGTTTGGACCCTTCACCGGCTTCAAGATTGTATTGCCCGCCCGGGACTTGGATTTTCACGTTATATACGGGCGAAACGAGGCAGGCAAATCGTCGGCGCTGAGGGCTCTTAAATCGCTTCTTTTCGGAATACCTCACCACACCTCAGACAACTTTCTTCACGACAGCTCCAAATTGCGCGTGGCCGGGCGCTTAAGCAGCTCGGAAGGCTCCGGCATTGCCCTGATGAGAAGGAAGGGAACCAAAAACACGCTCCTTGACCTTAATGAAAATCCCGTTGATGAGTCGGCGATCAAGCGGTTCCTCTCGGGCGTGAGCGAGGAGATGTTTGAGGCGTTTTTTGGCATAAGCCACGACACGCTGTCTTCGGGCAGCCAGAACATATTAAACGAAGGCGGCGATGTCGGCAGAAGCCTGTTCTCGGCAGGGATGGGAGGCGTAGACGTAAAGAGCATCCTTGAGGAGCTCGAAAACGAGGCCAGCGCCATCTTTCTACCGCAGGGGCAGAAACGAACGCTGAACAAGGCTTTGAACGAATATGCGGAGATCAAAAAGCTTCTTCAGTCTGAAGCGCTTCCCGGCAGAAAATGGCTTGAGCTGAACGAGGAACTGAAAAAGGCCTCCGGCGAGAGGGCTGAGCTGTCAAAGATGATAGCGGCCGCAAGCCGTGAAAAAAACCGGCTGACCCGCCTGATGCAGGCGCTGCCAGACATTGCGCTGATAGAAAAAACAGCGGCAGAACTCAGGGATCTTGGCGATGTTGTAACAGTTGACGAAGGCTTCGGCAAAATAAGGAAGGAATATTCAGAAAAGCTTCGCACCGCCAGCGATGCAAAAGAACGCTTGACCGCCGGCATTGCAAAGCTCAAAGAGAACATGGATTTAATAACGGTTCCCCGGGATCTTCTCGATCAGGCCGAGGTAATAGAAGAACTTCACCAGAGGCTTGGAAGCTACCGCAAGGGGCTCCAGGACCTCGGCAGGCTGAAAGGCAATATCCAGCAGCTGGAACAGGACATTGAAGTGCTTACTGCAGAAATAGGCATAACCGTGAAAGACCGCCCCAATGCCTCATTAAAGGCAAAAATCCAGGACCTTGGCGGCCGGCACCAGGCGCTTTTAGATGCCCTGAAACGGTCAGACAGGGATATAAATAAAACAGAAACGGAGCTTGCCGGTCTGAAAAAAGAGCTCCAGTCCATAGATGCTCCGGGGAATATCGGCGCCCTCAAGTCTGCCCTGACGCGCGCCCGGAAGCGGGGAGATATGGCGGCTGCCTTTGAGGAAACCAGAAGAAATCTTACAGCAGAGGAAGAACAGGCTGCGCTCGATATGGAAAGGCTCCCCCTGTTTGCCGGCACAATGAGCGAACTGGAGACAATCCCCATCCCCTCGCCGGAAACCGTTGACAGGTTTGAGTCGGATTTTCAGGAGATAGCCGCGAGGATGGCGGCACTCGAAGGAAAGGATAAAGAGGAGCATGCAGACCTTGAAGCGGTAGGGCTCAAGATGGAGGCCCTTCGCATTGCAGGCGCGGTGCCCACAGAAGAAGATCTTGTTCAGGCAAGGTCAAGAAGGGATTTGGGGTGGGGCCTTGTGCTTCGTTCCTGGAAAGGCCAGGAAGAAGTACATGAAGAGGCGGCATCGTTTGACCCCGAGGACGAGCTTCCGAGGGCGTACGAGAAAAGCGTGGCGCATGCGGACGAAGTATCAGACAGGCTTCGCAGAGAGGCGGACAGGGTGGCGCAGTATGCGAGCCTTGCCGCCCGGCAGGCAGCGATTAAGCAGAACCTTGCTAATAGCGAGGAAATCAGAAAGCAGTTGAGCAGCCGTTTATCGGCTCTGGAAAGCGATTGGTCGAAACAGTGGGAGAAGGCTGGAATAAAGCCGCTAACGCCCAAAGAGATGAGGGCGTGGATAGCAAGGCATGCAGCTATCCTGCAGAAGGCAGCCAGGGCGAGGGAACTGCGCCGGGTCTGCGATATGATATCCGGACAACTCGATGAGCACCGCAGCGAGCTAATTACATGCTTGAAAGAGCTTGGCCGGGAGGCCGACGAAAATGCTGCATTCGATGCGCTTGTTGACTGCTGCCAGATGGTTATAGACAACATAGAAGAAGCTAGCCGAAGAAGAGCGGATCTTGAAAAGAAAATTAAGAAGCTGGAGGATGAAGCAAAGCTGCTCGGCCTTAATCATAAAAAACTCGGGGAAGAATTTACGGGGTGGAGCTCCGGCTGGCAGGATGCGGTTGTCAACATCGGCCTTAAGCCGGAGACATCGCCCTCAGAGGCATACGCCGTCCTTTCAAAGATGGACGAGCTCTTCAAAAAGATGGACGAGAAAAAATCCATTGAGCGCAGGGTATTTGGCATCAATCGTGATGCGGAAGATTTTAGGGCTGACGTAAAGGCTGTCGTTGAAAAAATATCGCCGGAGCTCTCGGATGTGCAAGTGGAAGAGGCGGTATCCAGGCTTAACACATCTCTGGGCAAGGCGAAAACCGACGCCGCCAGGCTTGCAGATATGGAAAAAAGGCTGACCGAACAGGAAGAAGCCCTAAATGACGCAGAAGAAACAATTAGGCATTCAATAAAGCAGCTTCAGCTGCTCTGCGTTAAGGCAGGGTGCGAGGATTACGGCGAACTTGAGGAGGTCGAGAAGAAATCTGAACACAAAAAGCAGCTTCAGGAGAAGATAAGCGGGGCAGAAAGCCGCCTCCTTAAAATAGGGTCAGGCATGTCCATTGCTGAACTGGTTGACGAAGCAAAAGGGGTGGACGCCGATTCCCTGCCTGTTAAAATCGCCGAAATTGAAAACCAGCTTGCCGGGATGGAGGCCGCCAGGTCGGACGTTGACCGGCGTCTGGGAGGCATGCAGACCATTCTGTCTCAGATGGACGGCAGCGCAAAGGCTGCAGATATGGCCGACCAGGCGCAGCAGACGTTATCCTTCATAAGAAATTGCGTTGAACGCTATGTTCGCCTGCGCATGTGTTCCTTTATTCTGAATCGGGAGATAGAGAGGTACCGCAGCGAAAACCAGAACCCTCTTCTAAAGAGGGCAGGGCAGATATTTTCTGAATTGACGCTGAGATCGTTCTCTGGGCTTGCAACAGAGTTTAACGACAGGGACGAGCCGGTCATTGCGGGCATTCGCCCTTCGGGAGAGAAAGTCGGCATCCAGGGCATGAGCGACGGAACGCGAGACCAGCTTTTCCTCGCCCTGAGGATTGCGAGCCTCGAAAAGTATCTTGATGCTAACGAGCCCATGCCGTTTGTTGTAGATGACATACTGATCAGGTTCGACGACGACAGGGCAACTGCAGCGCTTAGTGTCCTTGTGAACCTATCTCAGAAAACACAGGTGCTTTTTATGACGCACCACGCCAGGCTCGTAGAGCTGGCGAACAAGGAAGAATTCGGGGGAAGGCCGGAAATTCATTTTCTCTGATGACGCGGGCTGAATGGGTGGAGTAGATAAAGCGGAAGACTACAAGATATGGGGTTAGAAAGTTGAGAGAGGTTTTACTATCAGCCATGAGCTATTAGCCAATAAGGGGGTGCATAATGCCGCAGTGGACATTTAAGGTTAACGACGAATATAAGACAGTGGAAGCCTTCGACTTTGACGACGCACTTGAGCAGGCAGGCATCGATGAGAACGACGACTACGAGCTCATAGAAGGGGATGAGTTCAAAAACAAGCTTTTCATGTCGGCCATTACCGATGAGATACTCTTCGGGGAATAAAGAGGCGGCTATGCTAAAGGCTTTAATCTTTTTTATGGTAACCTGCATATTTATATCTGCTCTTCACGCAGAGACGAGGATTTACGACAAGGACTATAACCTAAAAGAAAGAATCGATGACACAGGCCGCATATACGACAAAAACTACAACCTCAAAGGCAGGATACAGGACAATAAGGTATACGACAAGGACTACAACCTCAAATACCGCATAGACGGGAACAAGGTATACGATAAGGACTACAACTTGAAGCACAGGATAGACGGGGATAAGATATACGACAAAAGCTACAACCTCGAAGGAAGGATAGAGAAGAGGCGCTAAGCCATGGAATTTAAGAAAGAAGCAAACCATGTATCAGACACAATCGGCCTCAGCAAATCCCTTTTTATAAGGGGGCTTCAGTGCCACAAGTCCCTCTACCTCCACAGATACCACCCTGAGCTCAAAGACGCAATCCCGCCTTCTCGCGAGGCGGTATTCGAAACAGGCGCCGAAGTGGGCATTGTCGCCCAAAGCCTCTTTCCCGGCGGAGTTAACGTGCCGTATGAACAAAGCCTTGAAAACCAGACGGAGCTTACCAAAGATGCAATAGAAAAGGGCGCAGCAACCATCTACGAGGCGTCATTCCAGTACGACGGCGTCTTCGTCAAAATAGACATACTCCGTAAAGGCAAAAGAGGGTGGGAGATCTACGAGGTAAAAAGCTCCACATCGCTGAAGGACATATACATCCCCGACGCAGCAGTCCAGTATTATGTGGTAAAAGGCGCAGGGCTTGACATCTCCGGGGTCTTTCTGATCCACATAAACAACCAGTATGTCCGCAGAGGCGAGTTGGAGGTTGAAAAGCTCTTTGCCATAAACGACATTACATATGAGGCAGCCCGCATGCAGGAGACGATAGAGGGCGAAATAGCCGCCCAGAAGATCATGCTTAAAGGCGGCATCCCGAAAACGGACATAGGGCTCTACTGCAGGGAGCCTTACGACTGCGATTTCATGGGCCACTGCTGGCGTCATATCCCCGAAGGCTCTGTGTTCGAGATAAAAGGAAGCAGGGCATTCCCCTTCACCCTGTACAAAAACAACATACTTTTCATGAAGGACGTGCCTGTCTACATGCTGTCCCCTGCCCAGAGGCTTCAGGTGGAAGCATCAGCAGAAAAAAAGACTATTGTATCAAAGGAGCTTATCAAAGAATTTATTACATCTCT
>Ga0255345_1003653_pt1 | contig 17698 bp, 28 predicted proteins | sample wastewater_treat_6_FD_192415 | JGI IMG/M metagenome (GOLD analysis project Ga0255345, IMG submission 192415) | Wastewater microbial communities from Lulu Island WWTP, Vancouver, Canada - plant20 | ecosystem: Engineered > WWTP > Wastewater > Unclassified | place: Canada: Vancouver, British... | reverse complement strand
CCCATTATACAATATAGCAAAGGTCCTATGTTTTTCTATATCAAATTTAAAATCTTTTTTCTGAACTGTATTTTGTCCGTCTAGATATTCACCCCATCTTCCACCTACTACCCACCAATCCCATTTTGCGTTTGGATTTGTTCTACGAAAAACACGTAATTCTATTTCATCCTTATCGTCTTTTTGATATTCCGCATAACAACTTGCTTTTTCTTTTTCTTCTTTTGTCATAACATTATTGATTTCAAAACCATAATAGTCTTCTACAAAATCTTCAAATGTTAAAAACTCAGAATATGTAGAAAACTTTTTATAATAACCCATTTCAGCAATTTGTCTTTCTGAATACCCTACACGAATATGTTTCAATCTTTCTTTTAAATCTGTTTTACCAATAGCATATTCATTAAAAATTCCTTTACATTCAATATTCTTTTCAATATAAGAAAAAAGATCTGTTTCTCCTGTTTTTTCCATATACTTGACAGCATCTTCTTTTTCTTTTCTTGTTAATTTTCTTTTAAACATATCATCATAAGTAGGTTTTTTTGTATCCTTAGTAGCATGTACAAAACAATCATATCCTTTTGTAGTATATATTTCTTTTGCTTCTTCTGTAATATCAAACGTTTGAACATATTCTGTATAACCAGTACATTCAAATTCATGAAAAGGCAATAGAAGTTCACTAATACTAAGTTCATCTTCTGTAGGATCTTTTTCTGTTACAACTAATACAGCAAAGTGACTCATCAAAATTCTCCTTCCATTTGAATAGCAATATATGGATGCCCAGCGTCAAGAACATCGGTATTCAAAGATACAAACAATCCACCATCTACTTTGTAGATTTCATTTTCAAATTTAATTGTTACATCCGTATTTAATGCGGAGTTTGGAAGCAGATTGAGTTTATCGATAAGGTCATTCCAAGTCATTATCTAGTCCTCCTCGTATTTTTCTTCTTCTGGAATATATTCTACAATTTCACCATTTTCCATAAGTTTAATAATTTCATCTACATGCGCTTCGTGAATATCGTTAGCTACGTTGTCAACATCATATGGTCTATTTTCTGGTGGAATACCCCAAGCTAGTCCTAGACTAATTTGTCTAGTGACATCCGCGTCCCAATATGGTCCTTGTTTTGTTGCTACAAAAACCATTGTTTCATAGATTCTATTTGCTCCAATATGTTCAAATCCTTCACTATTAGGACCTATAGACATATTTCCTACAGACGATACCATAATATTAATATTATCTTTTTGAAGAAGAGTATTTCTTCTAAAAAGACAATGTGAAGCACAAATGTAATGTCCAGGCCAACCTCTTTCTGTTCTTTTTACAGTCATTCGGATTCCTCCTCAATTATAAAAGATTCTTCTTTTTCTTCTTCAAATGGCCAACATCTTTTCACTATTATAAATTCCGTGTAACATTTGGAAGGTGTTGTGTGAATTTTAAAAATAGAATCACCATTCACATTTTTTATTTTTTGAAATGCTTTATTTTTTGTGTTTGCTGTTTCTAAAATTTCTAATCCTTCTTTTTCATTTGTATTATTAAACAAACCATGATCTCTATATATAACATATTGTGTTTTATTTCTACTCAATTTAAAACCTCCGTTCTAATCAGCCAATCTAATTTTTCCATTGTACAACATATTCAAACCTGCTTTTTGTGCTGCTTCTTTATCAACATGGTGAACTACCAACCGCTAAATCGGTAGGCTTTCTCGCGCGATCTATATAAATAGGATTTTCTTCTACACGAGTAAATAGTTTAGGCATTAAGTTCTCCTTTAACTTTTTTAAGCATAGCTTCTCCTTCATCGATCAAATCTCTATGTAGTTGAGGAATGCGCGGACCCATTGGGTCTTGATATTTAAGTAATATCACACTACGGTATGTTTTTAATATTTTGTCCAAAACATCAATAATTTCTTTTTTGGTAGTTAACATCGATTCATTGCCTTCATCAAACATCATTTTTTCTCCTCCCATTTTCCAGAACTAAGTGGATGTGTTCCATCACAAAAATATCTATGATGGAATTCATCCATTCCACAACACCAACATATTCTTCTATTATTATTTGTAGCACGAATATATTTAGAAAGTTGTTTTAATACTTCTCGTTTATTAAGTAATGGAGCAGATGTCCATTCCCACATAATATTTGTGAATTCATCTGAATTAATATCTATCGGACATATCGATTGAAGATACTTTTCAAAATTATTCATGATTTTTTTCTAAATATGCTATAACTCTATCTTTAAATTTATTAAAATATGAATCAATATTTCCATAATAAAATTCTAAAGTCCAATCTTTTGTTTTAAAATATTCTAACATCTCTTCTTTAGTTTTCCATATAATACTCATATCCAATGATATTAATAATTTTTCTACATCGTCAACATTCGAACAACCCTGTAACTCATCACATCCACTACAGCTACCCCAACCAAAAACCAAATAGCCATACATATTATTATTTTTAAACATGAACCAAGCATCACCCTGATAATTATTTTCGTATGCGTGATCCACAATATCACCATCAATACATTCCATCAATTCATCATAATCATGAATTTCAAAATATTCCATTGACAACAATTCACTTTTTAATTCTTCCCACTTTGTTTTATTAATCATATGAAAGTCTCCTTTCAGTTAATAAAAAGTTCTCTACATCTCATAAGAATTTTACCTAACATATTTTTACCTTCACCCGTTTTTAAATCTACACCCCAATAAGTATCACCCCAATTATTTCCTTCTTTAAGAATATGTGTAGATGTTGATATTAGTTTATATTGTATATCTTCATTTTGATCAAATTTAGCATATACTCCATGAAACATAATATCGTCTTTTATTTGATCCCAATCAGAACGCAACTTAACTTTACGTCCTAAAGATTTTGCTTCACCAGGACTTTTTGCTGATAAGATTTTTTGAAAATCTTTTAGATCTTTACTTTTTTGTGCTTGGAAATAATGCTCTACTGTAGGATATGTTTTTCTATCTAATGTAAATGGTGCGTGATAAAAATTAGATAGAAAAGCATATTCACCTTTAAACTCTAGAATCATTATTATTCCTCCTTTTCAATTCTATGATTCCAAATATGATATAAATAAACATTGTTTTCATTAGAAAACGGTTTATATGGAAATATTTTTTCTAATGTCACTCCACATTTATCACAATGAATTCTTACTTTATGGATTTGTCTGTTTTTTGTAATATTTTTTGAAACTTTCGATCCACATAACGGACAAGGTTTCAATCTAGGAACAGGCAAATTAACTATCAATCTTTTAATTTTTCTCATCATTTTTAAGACCATCATCAAAATCAATACAAGGAACTCTATTATTCCACAACGCTACGATATGTTCTATTGTACTTTCATCTTTAATTTTCTTCTTTAATTTCAATCCACATTGTCTACAAATAATGTCTAATGAATGATTATTAATTTTTCTTAACTTAACAACATTATTACAGATTGGACATTCTTTCAATTCAACATCTATGAATTTTTTAATAATTTTATTTTTCATTTTTATCACCTCACCACGAAAGATCTTTCAAACAAGTTCCTTCTTCTTTCAATCTATCTTCTTCTAATTGATTAAAATATCTATTCCATTCTACAATTGTTCTTAAACCTGTTATTAAATTCAAATCAACAATCACGGTGCTATATGACATCTCACAAAGACTCCTTTTCAAAAAGTTTAGAAGCTAAATCTTTTAATCTTCTTTCTTCAGAAGAATATTTTGAATGTAAGGTTAATATATCTTTTTCTTTTAACCACCAAAAATATACTGCTTCAATTATATCTTGTGTTAATTTTTCTTTTTCATTATCTATTTTAATTCGATTAAACAAATTATTTTGGTTTTCTATATTTTGAATAATATCAAAAATATTGGGGTACATTTCATTTATTTTTGAATCTTTTAAAATATGTAACATATTATATAAATTATCTTGTGCTTTATTCATATGTAAATATAATAAAACACTATTAGGTTTTTTATGATATTCATTAGTCGATTCTAACCATTCGACTAAAGTTTCTTTCATGAATTTGTTTTCCTTCAATAATAAATATTGAAGACTTCCAAATATTAATAATAATAAGAAACTACATATAAAGATTATTAATGCGTTTGTAAATGACATTATTTCACCTACTTAATTTTGTGGGGTAGAAGAAAGAATTCAACTACCCCACAAATAAAAATTAACTTAAATAACAACCAACATCTGACGGTAATTTTTCAAGATAATTTCGAAAACCTCCACCACTTCTAGAAGATAAATATAATTTATTTTCTTCATATTTAATAAGTCCCATATATTCTAATGCTAAACCAAAAGATGTAGATTGTTTAATATAGTTTTCACCTTCTTCTGGTTTTATTTGTAACAACGCACATTGTTCTTTGATTACATAATTACACAAATCTTCTTTTGTTTTAATATTATTTTCATGGCATAATGTTTCCCAACGTTCATTAAACATATCATTGACCATATTTCGTATTTCTTTTTTATGAGGATTAATATATTCCTCAAATTCATAAATAAAATCTATATAATCATCTATAAATTGTTGTGTTGGTTTATTTTCTGAATTATACATATTTAATACATATTTATGTAAAAATCTAATCATAGCTTCTTTTGGATACCAAAAGATATTTAAAAACATATTACTTTGTGAATATGCTTGAAATTCAAAATTAGATTCAAAACGATATACAATATCTTCTACTTCAAAGGTATCGAGAAAATTATTTTGAATTATGAATAATCCATAAAAACTATCTTTTTCAAAAATATAAAAACCATGTAATCTTCCATTATGAGGTCCATTAAATGTCATACCAAATACTTTATTGTAAGGTAAACATTCTATCAAATCATCAAATGTTTCACCTATAATTTTTTTTCAAAAATCTCTTCTAGTTTAACTTCATCAAACATAATTATTCTCCTTTCAATTCAAAAAGTTCTTGTTCTGAAATCATAGATATTTTCAATTCTTGCGCTTTATTATATTTCGTTCCTCCTGGATTTTCACCGTAAAGTAAATAGTTTGTTTTCTTACTTACTCCACTACTTACTTTTCCACCACGATCTGTAATATACTTTTCAAACCACTCTCTAGATTTAGATAATGTTCCAGTAATCACAAAAGATAATCCTTCAAACACATTACTTGTTTCTTCAGACTTTTCTGTAGATGTTTTCCACCCCATTTTTTCAAATAACAATATTTCTTCCATGTTATCTAGATCCTGGAAATAATCATATAGCTGATTAGCCATTATATCTCCAATACCATCTAACTTCTTAAATTCTTCAATACTTGTTTTATTTAAATTATCAATACTATGAAATTTATTTACAAGTAATTTTGATACTGTAATACCTATTCCCGGAATACCCATACCTGCTAATAGATGTTCGAAAGGTCTATTTTTAGATTCTTCAATTTCTTGAATAATCTTTTCCGCTATTATTTTACTACCAATACAAGTACCTAACATTTCTATATCCAAAGTACCAATATCAGAACGTTTCTTTATTAAACCATTTTCTACACATTTCTTAACAACAACATCACCCATACCGCGCACATCCAAACACTTACGTGATACAAGATGTTTAATAGATTCTTCCAACTGTGCTGGACAATTAGCGTTCATACATTTATGTGCTGCTTCACCTTCTGCTCTAGCAACCCATCCATTACATACTGGACACTTAACAGGAAATATAATTTCTTTATCACCTGTATTTTCTTTTACAGAAACTATTTCTGGAATAATTTCTGCTGCTTTATGTATTATTACATAAGATCCTATTTTAAGTTTCATACCATCTATAAAATCTTGATTATGTAATGATACACGGCTTACTGTAGATCCAGATATTGTAACGGGTGTAAGAATACCTACAGGTGTGATTTTACCTGTTCTTCCTACATTCCATTCGATATCCAATAGCTGTGTTTCTTTTTCTTCTGGTGGATATTTAAATGCTATAGCCCAAGACGGTGCGTGTGATGTAAAGCCCATTTCTTTTTGTGTTTTCTTATCATTTACTTTTATTACAGCACCATCTATTTCAAATTCATAATCTTTACTATTATTTTTTATAATACGTAAACAAGTCATTATAGCATCTATTTCTTTTATACTATCTATAATGTTGTTAGGTGTAAAGAAATTACATGTATGATGTAGTGCTAACATTATTTTATCTTCTGTATCTAGATCAATATCAGGAGAAGTACTAGACATATAATAAGCAATAAATTTCACACCACGTTTTTTCGTCTCTAATGGATCTAAAGACTTGAGAGTTCCTGATGTAAGATTACGTGGATTAGCATATACTTTTTGTCCCGCTTCCTCTAATGCTTCATTAATTTCAATAAATTTTTGTTTTGGAATATATGCTTCACCACGCACTTCTACTACATCCATAATAGGTATACGTTTTGGGATAGACATACATTGTACTAAATTGTTTGTTATATCTTCTCCATATTCCCCATCACCTCTAGTAACACCTTTTACAAGTTCTCCGTCTTTGTAATGTAACGCAATTGCTACTCCATCTATTTTAGGTTGAATTATAATACAAGCAGACGGATTTATATTATTCACTTTTTTAATAAATTTTTCTACATCTTTTTCATCAAAAGAATTATCTAAACTTAACATAGCTTCCTTATGTTTAAATTTTTGAAATAAACCTTTTTGAATAGGTGCTCCTACTAATTGTGTTGGACTGTATTTATAAATCTGTGATGGATTGTTTCTTTCATATTCACAAATAGACCTATATAAAGAATCATATTCAGCATCAGATATTTTTGGATCTTCATTATAATATGCTAATGAGTAATCCAACATATCATAGATTGTTTTCTTATATTCTTCATAATTTTGAATCATATTTATTCCTCCTTAAAAATAAATAATTATGAACAGTTTTTTAATGGGGAAACTGTTCAAAACCCCTAAGTTATGTTTATTTCACGTTTTGTTTTTTAGTAATAATATATAGTAAACATACAAACATTAGAATTGTAACAGCATAAGATGTATCTGCGTTAGTTGTATTACAGCCGCCACCACCAGAAGAAGGCATAGCAAGTTGTGTGATATTAAAAGTATCATTTACAGAATTAATTTCAACATCAATTCTATGGCCCAATGATGTTGTTACAACATATTTTGCGTTCGGAACAATTTCTACAATATCACCATTAGCATATGTATTTCTATTTCCTCCATTAATTGTCCATGTAAATGTAGTATTAGGAACATTCATATGAACTTTTCCTTTTTCCGCTTCTTCAAATAAATGATCCCTAAAGAAATATCCAAAATCTAGATTAGGATTCCAATTTTCATCCACCAAACTCCACACATTAACACCACGTGTTTTATATTCTGGATGATTATCTGGTACAAATTGTGCGGCAATCCAGGAAAGATTATTTTCTTTAATATAATTCATAATATCTTCTCTAAATCTACCAGGCCCATTCCAATCTTTTTCATAAATACCATATTGTGTTGGATCTGCTGGATACAATTCTTCATTCCAATAAGTAAATTCTGTTACAATAACAGGTTTTTGTTTAACTGTTGGTGTAATCCACGCATTATAATTAGCTAAACCAGTATTGTTTGGTCCTCTTGTTCCAGTCCATGGAAATGGATGTAAACCATACATAATATTTGTTGTATTAATTGGATTTGTTAAAGCAAATCTTAATTCTGAAGCAGAATGAGGTCCATTAAAAATAATTATTCTATCAGGATCATGTTGTCTGATTTTATTAATTAATTTTTCTTCGGCAAATGTTTTCCAAGTATTCCAATCTTTAGCCCAGTCATCATTATTATTTTCTGACCAAAGAGGTTCATTTAATAGTTCAAAAGCCAAAATAGTTTTTTCGCCAATAAAATATTGTGCTATTTTTTCCCAAACTTCTTCCATTTCTGCTGTTGTTGTATACATTACTTCTGGATACCAATCATTATGCATATAACTTGTAAATGGCCAAATTTCACTATGCCAATTTAAAATTATATACATATTATGTTTTTTAGCATAATTTACATATGTTTCTATTTCTTTTAAATACGCTTCAATACCAATATGTCTATAATACATAGGAATTAAACAAATTCTAATAACATTACTTCCCCATTGTCTTGCTGTATTAAAAGCATTTTCTAACCAAGTATCATCCCAATGTTTATTTGGCATAACACGTCTATCTTCAAAAAACCCAATACCATAAAATTTTGCGGGTTGATTTAAACTATTTACAATTTGATTTCCTTGTACTCTAAATGTATCTGGATAAATTGTAGCAAATGATATATTACTAAAAAGAAATATTACACACAAACTAAATAGAATACTATTTCTAATTTTCTTAAACATTCAAAACACCTCTTTCTTAAATTAGTGGAAGATAAGTAGCATCTTCACCAAACAACTTCATAATTTCATGCGCTTTTTTACATGTTTCTTCATTTCTTAGATCATAATTACCCTCTTCATACATCACTCCCCATAATTTTATACATTCCATAAATACAGCAAACATACTTTGTTGAAGTGTGCGATGTGTTCTGTATACAATATTTTCTGCAAATTCTTTTTTTGATTTATTGTCAAATGTATTTACAAAATCTTCAAACATACTTGCCATTTCTTTTCCTGTAGGTTTATTCGCCATATTCAAATACCTCCTTATGTTCAATTCTTTCATCCCGTTCATTAAAAAAGAATCTTTTTTTAATACCATCGGAATATGTGCGTTGACAAATTTCAACTTCTACACCAATTATTTTTTGACCTTTATCAATAGTTCCATTCCATACTTTTTTAAAATTTTGAATCACACGATTGATATCTTTACCTTTAAAAACACGATTAGCGTGTGTTCCCAATCTTGTAGACATGTCTTCATAAATTGCTCTGAGATAATAAACCATTATTCAACATCTCCTATTTTCTGACTAAGCTGTTCTTTTGCTGCTTTCATAAGAAGGAGTAGTAACATTTGCTGTTCTGTTTCTGTCAGATATTTTTTTGTTTCGTTAATATCTATTATTGCTTTAGGTTCTTCTTTCATGAAATTCATTTTAGTAAATTCTTTTATAACATCTACAGGTATTACTTCGTTTAATATTCTTACATAAAAGTGTGTTTCTCTTTCTTTCAACGTTTCTATCATCATATCATCTGTCAATATTTCAAATGCTTCATCTATAATCTCTTCTGGCTCAAAAATATCTTTCATAGATAATGTATTTTTAAGTTCATTTATTAATTCCGTATCATCTACATCAACTTTTATATAATAACTACCTGAATTTTCTTGAAGCATATCTAGCGTTAGCTAATTTCTATATTCCATTTTTTGTTTCCTCCTTTTCAGGTTTAAAAACAATTGCTATTCCTATTGATTGACAAAATTCAGACAAATAAGAATTATCTATTAAACCAACAGGTTTATTGGTTTTCTCAAAAATAATTGTAGAAAACTTCTCCGCATATTCCACTCTAAATATTTCTAATACCACTCCAATTCATCCAGAATGACTTGTGGTACTCCAAACATTTTAATAATTTTTTGTAGATTTTCATTTTCTTTTAATTCTTTTTTAAGATAAATGATTTTTTGTTCGAGTTCTTCTAGTCTTTCATTTCCTGTTGGAATTTGAATCACAATCAAATCTTCACGCATAGTTAAATCTGGATAAAAAGAATTCAAATATTTTTGAATCTCAACATAAGCATCTTCATTTTTAAAATTTGGATCAAAATGTGTTTGAATAAACTGTTCTATTTGATCCGGATCTAATTGCCAACCCACACCCAAGAAACTACTACTACTACTATTGGATACAAAACCTATTCTAATTTTCATTTTTTAGTTCCTCCTTTAATGGATTGGATTCTACGTGAAACGCTAACTCTGATAAATATTTATCATACAAATCTAAATCATCATATTTTCTATTATACTCGTAGTAATCTTCTTCACCTTTGAATTTCATTCTTCCAGTATGCGCGATATGATATGTTTGATTATCAATAATTACTTCAACATCATTTGAATCTATTCTTTTCAAAGAAATGTAATATCTAAAACCAAATAGAACCAATCTATTATTGAAAAAGAATATAATATCTTTATCATTTGAAACTATATTTTGATTAATTCTTTGATTTTTAACTTTAATTTCATCTTCAATCTCATCTTCGTGGAGGTTTATAATATATCTGACGGATTGATCTATTTCATCGTCAGGAATAGCACAATTCAAATATTCTTCTTCTGTATCAAAATATTTTTTATCAACCCATTGAAGTTTTATCAAATTAATCCTCCTTTAATAGAATATTGTAAGGAATCCTTACAATACAAGGATTCCTTACAATATATAATTAATATTTAATTAAGAAAAATTAGCAGTATCAACAATGATAGAATTAATATTATCTATGATATTTTCATCATGTGTACAAATCCACATTTGTGTTTGTTTTCCTAGATAACTTAAATATGTTTTAACTTCGTTAATCCTTGTCTGCTGTTATATAAACTCTTACATATGTGTTTCCACATATTGGTCTATTCAACTCAGTGCTAACGAACCTAGCTACGATGGTCTGTAGTCTTACAGGTTCTCCCAAGTCCTTCAAGATGGCTGTAACCCAGCCAACATACGACTACCATAAAGTTGTAGGTTTTTGGCAGCGTTGATGTCCCGATCTTCTTCATTACCACACTTTAGACATTTGTAGATTCTTTCATGTAGTTTTAACTTGTCTGACCCTTCTAAACGATGATCACAACAATTACATAGTTGTGTTGATGGATAAAAAGCATCTGCTTGTATAAAAATGTTACCATGCGACGCGGATTTGTAACGTAACATTTCTACAAACATTCCCCAACAAGCATCTTGAATTTGTTTAGCTAGCTTCTTATTTTTCATCATATTCAAAGGTCGCAAAGTTTCAACTACAATAGTTTTGAATTTTCTACAAATATCAGTAGTAGTTTGATGAAGAAAATCTTTTTTGAGACATGTTATTTTCCACCACAGCTTATTAAACTTGGCTTTCGTTTTCAGATATTTATTAGATTGATGTGCTCGACCTTCTTTATACTTACGCGACATAACTTTCTGATAAAACACTACTTTCTTCTCTAACTTTTTTAATTTCTTTTTAGGAAGATTATATGTGTTTTCATCAGACAATGTAGCATAAGTTTTAAGGCCTAGATCAATTCCAACAATATCTGTAGCTGTAGTTTGACCACGTGTTTGGTTTAGTTGAATTGAAAAATTAGCAAAGTATCGACCGGCTTTTTTAAAGAAACATATTTCTTTTATACTTCCATTGAACCCTATATGTTCAGTTAATTTAAACCATCTGTATTTTTGTGAAAACTTAAAATTCTTACCACAATTGATTTTAAACTTAGTGTAATCATCGTTCCAAATAATACGCTTGCCATCTTCTGTAGAATATTTAAAAGATTTTTGTGGGTCATGTTTCTTTTTAAACTTAGGATAATCCGTAATTCCTTTCCAAAATCTTTTAAAAGTCTTATATAAATTATTAAAACATGCTGAACGAATAACAGATGGCATTTCAGATTCCCATTCTTCTTGCGTAGCGTGAAGATATTTACTCAAATCATTAAACTTATATTTTTCCTTTGCTTCTTGCCGTCGATTGTTTTCTGCTAACATCTTGTTCCAACAATATCTGTTGTAACCAAAACACATGTCTAAATAACGCCGCATAGTCTTATTCATCTTTATTTCGATCGTATGCGAGACCATTTCTTTCATTATACTCACCTCCTTCCTTATAGAAAATATTATATAACATTCTATAAGAAAAGGCAAGTATAATAAAATAATTTGTAAGAGTTCCAACTCTGTCTTTCGACTGTTGTTAAATAACTTAGACTATATCATTCCCTCGCATTGCTTTATTGAGGGCGCTCGCACTTCGAACAGAGCCTGTCACCAGGTTGTCCTACTCCCGTTCGGGATAGTCGTTGAACCTTCTTCACTATGTGAAGCTTGGCTGCTGATTGCCCATTGTTAAACAGCACTTAGGACCCGTTATTTAAACGAGCTTGTATTTCACCTTATGCCATCCTAATGTTTTTTTCTGCTTTTGCCGCATATCACGCTCAGATTTACATCTCACGTTGTAGCACATTAGGCTCTTAGGGGTTCCCAGCAATTCACGAGCTTATTCAACACTAATTACTTAGTGAAGGGACCTTATTGATCCATAAACTGTGTAGGTTCATCTATTAACATAATAGGTACTTTACTTCCCATAGCTTTAAGTAAAGCTAGATGTATTGTTAAACCTAAAGCTACTTCTTGTGCGCCTGAAAGTTGTTGAATATTTTTATCACCTAGAATAATATCCATTTGATCCCAATCTACTTTAACTTCACCTAATGTAAAACTAAAGAGTTCTTGGAAATCTTTATTAAGATGATATGCTACAGGATTAAGTAAAGATGCTCTAAGTTTTCCTGGCATATCTTTAAGAATTTCTTTCCATGTAGCTATTTTTTGAATCTTTGTTTCTAAACGATCTTTTTCTATTTTACTAGATTCTAATCTATCTTTATTTTGTGTAAGCATATTAAGCATAGATTTCTTTGTAGAAATTGTTTCTTGAACAGCATTAATATTATTTATAATATTCTTAGCAGATTCCAATTGTTCTTCTGACATTGTTTTAGAAGATGTTATTTGAGTCATTTCTTCTGTTAATATTTTTTGTTGTGACATTAACGTAGTTAATCTTTGTGTGTATGTTTCATACATAGTCCATTGTTGTGATAATTTATATAATTCCGTATCTGTAACTTCTTCTATTTCACCTATATTGTTTATATCTGTTAATATATTTTGTAAATCTGTCTTATGTTTCGTATATAATTTATTTATAATTTCTTCTACATTATTTTCATTAGGTGTATATTGTTTTAATAGTTGTAATACTTCTGTATGTTCTTGAAGTATAGGTTTAATTTTTTCATATTTTTCTTTTTCTTTAGCAATCGTATTAGCATCAATATGTCCATTCTTCTTATAAAAATCTAATAAGCCAGATGCTGTTTGACTATCTGTATATTCTGATGTTGTCATATACAAAATGATTTGTTTCTTATATTGTGCGATTTCATTTAATTGTTCTGGTGTATATGCTGTTTTTACTAATGTTGTATCTAATCCAAAGAACATTTTAACATATTCTATAGATGGAATTAATTTTTCAAACTTATCACATTCTTTTACTAATTGATCTTTCTTTTGTAGTAATTGTATATAGGATTCATATTTTTTCTTTTGATTTGATAATTCATTTAAACTAATGGATGGTTGAATGATTGTTTGAAGTTTTAATTTATCCAATTCTTCTATACAATGATTATATCGCATAGTAACTTCTTTAAATTTATTATGAACTTTTTGTTCATCTTCAATATACTGTATATTTACATTTTGAATTTGTTTTTCTAGTTCATTAATTTGATTTATTAATTGTGCTATATCTTCGTCATAATTTGTTTTAGACAAATCTTCTATTACTGCTTGGATAGAATTATAAACAGATGTAATTTCTTTTTCTTTGGATAACAATTCTTTATATCCTTCATTCAATACTTTGTTATCTATGATTAGCGAAACTAATTTTTCAATAACACTTTTACCAACTTCTTTTTGAAAGAACTCACTAATTTTACCTTGTTTAACAAATGCTACATTATAAAATAGAATAGGATCAAAAGGTAAGTTATCTTGAACATCTGACATTTTTTTATATGAAGTTCCATCAGGTAATTCTAGATATGCTGTTTTACTAGTCCTTGTAATTACACTATCATCAAACAATTTTATTTTAATTTTAAAATCTTTACCATAAGGACCAATTAGTCCATCTATGTTATTAGTCTTACCATGTTTACCAGTACAAGCAAAAGCAATAGCACGCAGTATATGACTTTTACCTGTTCCATTTGGACCAACAATATAAACATTTTTATCAGTAGCATCTATCTTAGCAGATTTAATAGGACCAAAATTTGTAATTTCAATTGTTTTAATCAATACAACCCCTCCTTGTGAAAAAATCCTATGGCAAAGAATTCTTAACTTTGCCATAGGATTTTAATTAACTACCACATTAAATTTGTTTTTTAAACGGCTTTAACTTCAGTTTTCTTGTCAAGTTCTACTACGGGTTTTTCTTTTACAAAATCTTTTCTTGTTTTCTTATTCTTTAGAATTTCATCTTTATTAAAAACATCTTCTTCTTCACTATAAAAATCTTGTGCTACATTGAAATATACAGACATATCTGTATTATCATTTGCCATTGCCCATTTGTTAAAATTAGTTTCTGCTCTGTGCGCTTCTTTAGCAGATACAAATACGCCAAGAATATCAGTATCATTACCCATTAGAAAGAAATATGTTCTACGCACTGTTTTGAATACATTAACAAAAACTCTTTTCACCATAAAAATTGTTCCGTTCTGGGCTTTTACTTTAAACATGATTAAGTTCCTCCTTAGATTGTTTTTGTTTTTTAACTTCTTTTCTCCACATAGGTCCATAATACTTTCTTGCTTCAAAACGCACATTATTTAAATCTTCAATAAATAAATTAATAACAATATTCACCGCACTTATCTCATGTTTCAAAAATTGGCTTTGATCAAATAATACAGATAAAATATATTCCACATCATCCTTTTCTCTATTGAATTTAGATTTCAAAGAATAAGTTAATAAGTATTTATCATTTGTTTTTACAAAATGTTTTAATGTAGATTGACTTAACTTATTCTTATAGACAGATTCCAAATACAATCCATCAAATATTAATTTCTTACATCTCTTGTAATCAAATAAAGATGTGTGTATAAAATTACAAAGTTCATTCAATATGGATATGTTAGCAGAAAAACCATATAAACACAATAGTTCTTTTAAATATTTTAGTTCTATTTCTTCCATTTCTTCAAATGTCAAACAACCACCACCTTTCATAGAAGATCATCAATAGAACTTGTAGTGAGTTTAACTTCTTGTTTTTGTTCTACTATTACTTGTGGAATAATTACTTCTTTGTCTTTAACTATATTTTCACCCAATAGTTCTTCGACAGAAATTTGTCTATTACAAAATTTCTTCAAATTCTGTCTATCTATTGGTTCTAGATTTTTATATGCTTTATCTATCAGCATATCAAAAGTAATATTTTCTACATATTCCATTTCTTCCACATCCGTTTGTTCTACATCTTCTTTAATATTTTTACTTAATGATTGACATACAATATTATTTTTATTTATCATATCATCAGTAATCATAACATATATTTTATTATCATCCACAGCTTCTTCTTCTTTTGTAATAATAGTAGGTTTCAACTCTGGAAAACTAATTCTATTTAATGACGTTTCTATTTTATTACTATGTTCATCCAAATATATTACAGATGGAATACAATTTGGACTTGTCATTTCATCTACCTTAGAAAAATATAAAGACCCACATGTATGGAACTTTTTATTTTTGCTACTATAAACAGCATGTGTATCACCTGTAATAATAAGATTAAACTTTTTAAACATAGGATGTGTTTCATCTACTATACCAGCAAACATATTCATTTGATTTGTTGAAAAATGTGAAAACAATATCTTAGCATCACCTTTATAATTTTCAATTTCTTCTAACATACCAACACTGTATGGAACAATAAAAATCTTATGTAAGCCAATTGTAATTTCTTTAGCTTGTTTATATATGTGTATATTAATATTAGCAGATTCTATCCCTTCTAATACATCACAAGCAGATGTTTTATCAGGTAATATCAAATCATGATTACCTGGTATACTATGAAAATGTAATACAATATTTGGATGTTGTTGTATTAATTTTTTGATTGTTTTTTGAACTACTACATATTCCAAAGGTTTTGGACATGATGTATCCCATAGATCACCATTATTAAAAATATGTACTATATTATCTTTAATATGTTCATTATATAATTTATTCATCACATATATAAAAGAAGCTAAGGATTCTTTATACAATATCTTATTACGTCTATCTAACCCCAAATGAGCATCCGCAAATATAAACATAGGTCACCTACTTTCTTCAAAATCAAACACATACTGCCCAGTGTGGATATTAGGAAGTTCTACAATATCTTTGTTTATTGTGTTTTTAAACCATTCAGCAACTAAAAATCTATGACAAAATTTATTAGGTGTGTCCCAGCATAATAAAACAGCGTCTTCACCCAATTCCATATATGTTTCTTCTGGATTTAAATGTTTTAATACAGTATTGTAATAAATGGATTTATATTTTTCTTCTGTAATATGACCTAATTTTAAACTCTGAACCAATTTCATCGTTGGATATAATTTTGGAAATGTTTTTCCATTATAATAATGTGGCGTACTAACACTAATAGCTACAATATTAGAATGTTTTGACCATTGTTTCTTATTACCAAAATATGATGTAAACAAGTTATCTACGCTCCTTTAAATTTGTGATATCCAATAAATCCAAAAATTCGTGTAATTTACGTTTTCTTCTTAAATATACTAACGAATAATTATGCTTTTGTAAATACTCATTATCTGGATGTTTTTCTTTTAAATAATTTTCTATATATTGTCGTGTATTTGTATCACGAAAATCTATTAGAGAAATGAAACTTCTATATTTATTTACTAAATCCAAATTAAATGGAATATCGAAAAATACAGAATACACATAAGACATATAAATATTTAAATACAATACTTGTGTGTTTATATCATTTTGATTTTTTGATACAGGTGCGTTTTTAATCAACTCATAAAAGTTAACAGGTTTAACAGCACCGAAACAAATTTCTTGACTATCATATACATTACCATATGACCATCTACGTGAACGAAATATATTATGTTCTAACTGCATAGTGATATTTGGTCTTTTATCATATTCAGATGAAGGTAAAATATTCATACATTCAAATCGAGTAGCTGGTATATTAAATTTAATTTCTTTTTTATATGGTAAAATAGTCCTACTATGTCGTTTAACAATAAATGTTAAATTATAACTATCTGTTATTTTCCTATGTTCAAATGCTACTAATTTAAATAAAGGTGTTAATTGTTCGTCATATTTTAATAAAAATTTCTGATATTGTTTTGCTTTATTTTCTTTACTATATGTAGAACGAATAGTTTGTATTAACTGTTTTTTATTAATAATATTAATACCCTGTAAATTGTATGAAATCATGCATATATTTGTTGTAAGATATTTAATAGGTTTATCAGTTATCACAAACATTGTTTTTCTCCATATTTTCTTTTAATAGTAACACATATTTTTGTTGTTTAGGATATATTAGTATATTATCCAATTCGTCTCGTAAATGAAATGGAAAATCTTGAACTGTTTTTATATCAGCTGTTTTTGCTAAAACATTAGAAAAGATTGAATGATTAAGTGAACTATTATTTATAACAAAATATTCTTC